>Ga0222716_10002024_pt1 | contig 16653 bp, 13 predicted proteins | sample C33_13DmetaG_FD_165044 | JGI IMG/M metagenome (GOLD analysis project Ga0222716, IMG submission 165044) | Estuarine water microbial communities from San Francisco Bay, California, United States - C33_13D | ecosystem: Environmental > Aquatic > Marine > Unclassified | place: USA: California... | reverse complement strand
AAAATAGCAATTTCTCTAATGGTTAGACCCGAAATTGAAGAACCCGCCACAGTAAATTTGAAATCAACGACATTCAAATCGGACAAAGAATTAACTGTAGCAATAACATTTGACAAGGGTACATCTAAGTTTGTAGCAACGGGACTTGTAGAATTGCCTCCTAAGCCTATTCTAGCCTTCGTGTAGGTGTCTTTGAGGTGCGTGGCTATGGCCTGTCTTGTTGAATCTGTAATCAATACTCTACCTCCCTTACTGTTGTGGTTGTTATTGTGCTACCCGATGTGCCGAATCCCATTTCTAATCCGAACCCAATTTCTTCCACGAACCCTATACTAAAAGAACTTCCGCCCGAAGAAACTCTTGTCTGTATTACCAAACGGCGTTCATTGATTTTGATACTATCCAAGAAGGAAGCATTTTCATTTGCTTCTGCTAATTCTTTTGGTCTAAGTAGAGTCCTATTCTTTCTAGTACGAATTAACAATTCAGCGAATCTATCTTCTAGCCCTTTAGAGAATCTTCCTAATTGCAATTTAACGAAGCCATTAAACCCATGCTCCATCTCCAAAATTATGTATTGGTTTTTCTCTATGTTTTCTCTAACTAACTCTAAAGAAATAATGTCCCCTGCTCTTAGGTGAGAAATTCCCTTCTGCCCTATTTCTATAGTTATCCTTTGATTTAATCTTGAATGTAATCTTAGTAATGCGGTTGCTTTTTTATCTGCATCTTGTTGTGTAAAAATAGTAGGCTCGTCTATTTCTAAAGTTTTCTTTCCTCTCCACCTAATGCTTCTTAAGTTTCTTTTAGTAGAAACATGAGCATCCCCATAAACAATTATTTCATTGAAGAAATCAAACAATACATCGGACTTATTAAAGTCACCAATTTGAAACTTGTTGTTTCTGTCTGTTATGAATATCTTTGGATTGAAGGTAGAATTAGTTTTATTTCTAATTGAGAACGCATCATTTTCGTAAATTAAAGCCTTATCCTTTCTTTCCAATACATAATTTATTGAAGAAAACAAATCAGTGCTTTGGTAATTTGGTGCTAAGAAAAGAGGATAATCATTAGTATCCGAGAAAGAATATTCTATGTCATTAGTTTCTAATAAATCGTTTAGGATACTTTCTGCCTCACTGCAAACATTGACCACGGAACCAATCATGGCTCTCTTTGGTCGTATCTTAACATTCTTTGATGTGGTTACGGAGAAAGTTTCGGACATGGAAACTATACCTTTCATAGTTTTCATTTCACCAAACTCTACATATGCACCGCCACTAGCACCTATGTATTGAAATTCAGCCGAGGTTTTGTAGGTTGTATCCCCATCGGATAAGCATAAAGAATAATTCTTTTCATAGTAATTAGCCGAATCAGCAAATACATTATAAGAAGCGGTATGGGTTCTCGGTACTATTTCATCTCTACTTCCACCTAATGCTTGCATATCGGGGTCTACTAGAACATACATAGATAGTACCGCTTCATTGTGTCCTTCGTTACTGTAAGTATAAGTTGAACCTACTAAATTACCTCTACTACCCGAACCTTTGAGAAGCAAGTAATCCTTTGTGCCTTGATAGGTTTTCTCTTCAAATGGTATTTTGGTATATTCACTAGATAGAGTATTTAGTTTAATTCTGTTGGGGGTAAAGTTGTAAAATGTAGTTTCGTTAGGTTGCATGACTCTATAATATTTTCCTGTTAAATTTTTATCTACTGTTATGATATGAGTAAGAGTTGAGGTATTTCTATCTATTGCATGGCTCAAAACATATGCTAACTCATGGGGCATTGAATTATTTATTCCCTTAGGATTTGCCGGATAACTAGCATTTTGGCTATAACCTGTAGAATATTCAGCCACATATTCGGAGGCTAAATAGCACCCTGTTAAGTCCTTTACTAAATCTAGAATTTCTGTACCTGTTATTTTGTATTGGTAGGCACTATCACCATTAGGCATATTTATTGTGGTTTTAGTAACTGTGCCTAGAGTACTATCTAAATTAAGTCTAAACTTAAACCCAATAAATACACCATCAGCGTCATTAGACTGAGCCGTTCTTTCTGTAGCAATACTATTTTTGAATGACATAAAATTGCTAGCACTACTTAATCCCATATTCATAGTAGTAATAGCCAAAGAGTACTTTCTTAAGTGAGTATTATTATTAGCAGGAAAAGTAGTTCCTTTAGTCATCATTTCATTATTGAGGCTAATACCATCCTCTACAGAAAATCTACCCAAGAAAACGCCATGCAATTGATTTTGAAATATGGTATCAACAGTACTACTATCGGAATTTGGTAAAGCGTCTACCTTACTCAGCCAAGTACTAGGGTGATGTGCGCTTGTTGAATTTCCTACTCCACCATCAACACCACCCGCTACGCCATCATTAAAACTCAAAGGCAAGATTAGATTAGAAAATTGATTAGAATGAATAGCAGTATTTTGTGGTGTAATTAAAGTATTACTTGCACCAAAAATAGAAATAAAGTCACTAGAAGTAGGAGCATAAGCATCATTATGCACAACTCCTTTCAAGAAATTAATTTCCTTTTCAAAGTTTAAGAAACTGCTTTCTCCACCGTGGCCTTTAATAGTAGTCCGATACATTGTATCAACTTTGTATAAAGTCCCCGTATATTGGGAACCGCCGTTAGTAGGCACAGGGGCTAAATCTAAATTAATAACTGTCACGGAACTTTGATTACCATTAACAGTACCAATAAAATTACGGTTAGAGTCTACTAAAATGTCATTATCACTTACTGAAATAGCCGTACTAACTCCTATTTGAGAAGACCCATAAGAAACTACAGTGCAACTTAAAGAAGCAAACGAATGATAATAATAAGTTACTTCGGGTATGGTTCTATTTTCGGCAGGAGGTTTTTCGGGGTTAAATTGATTGAACGCTACATCAAATACTACCTCAGTCAATCTCATTATTCCTGCTCTTTTCAATTCTGTAATGTTTTTATCAACATCAATGATAGCGGCATCTTCATAACTTTCGTCTGTCAATGCTAGTGATGAACCTTCAGTAGCCATTTTAGATTGTTTTACACTACCGGCAGTTGAGGTCGGTGAAGACATTAGCATCAATTTGAATTTCTTTAAATCATCTTTAGCAGTAACAACTGAACTATTCATCAAACTATCACTTCTATTACTTGTGTATGGAAATAAATCACTGTTGCTAAACAAAAATAGTCTACTTGCTTTAGAATCAAATTGTTCTAAAATATCTTTAACACGATACCTACTACCACCCGATATTGTGGTTGAATCATCTGTTGGGTCACTACTAACAAAAATTGTGGGTTTAGTATGACCGTTTTCATACACATCATAATCAAAAAATAAGGAACCACTAGCAGGAAAGTTCCCTCTCATTTCAATTGGTAAATGCGGAAAACCCACCTTTCTACCAATAACGCTATCATAATAAGTACTAGAATCAATATATGAACCACCACCTATCTTGTAGCCCGAAGCATAATACCCTAATTTACTACCACCTAAGTAAAAATTAGAAGCGTCTTTATTAGAAGTAGAGACTACCGCAGGGGAAACGAAATCAAAAGTACCTTTTTCCATGTGGGAAATTCTATACAGTGGTTGTCCAAACATTTCCGAAGTAGTGCTTTGGACTCCGGTTATGTAAGTAGCCGCTATGTTGAAAATCATCGGTTTATTGTTACCGAAAAACGGGTGCAATAGGCTAACAAATTTACCTCCATGTAAATGCCCACCATTAACAAAGTACAAATCACTAGTATATTTTTCTTCTATAATTGTAGTACTCCTAGTAATAGTATTCAATATACTAACTACTTGACTTGCAGTATGCTCCACGACCCTATCTGTATATATCCTCCAATTGGTGCTAGTACTAGGCTTGACTAACTGAGTAATATATCCTGCAAAAATACCTGCTATGTAAACGGAGTCTTTTTCCGCAGGGCTATTCGCTAGACCATCAACTTCTATGTACTTTTTATTGTCACCAAAAACAACAACGCCAACAGAATTTCCTACTGTGTCAAAGGTGGTATCCGAAGCATCAGCATCATTGTATTCCAATCTTCCTAGTGTCAAAGGAACATAAGGTGCTAACTCAAGTGTAGTCTTTCCGTCTTTAGTACTAGAAGAAACAACTGTGAAATCCATCAAGGTATTTACAGGCTCAACTGATGAATAAGTAGTCCCTCCATCGGATAATACCGCTTGGAATGCTTCATCTTTTCTTATGTTTGTAGGATTGTTAAAGTGGTATCCAATCGCTCTAGTGTCCGTAGAAGCAGAACTACCTACTAAATCCGAATTACTATTGGAAGTATCTACACCACTTTCAAAGAACAATCCCTTTTCAGTTGCACCTGTTAGAGAAGTAGGGAAGATAGAATTCCTATTGTCCGACGATAATGCTTTGGATAATATGTAATTCTTGTTTGAAATTTTCCAAATCTCTTCTGTTTGTGTTCCTCCCGAATCAACCGTAGAGGTAAAAGAAGCAGAAGTTAATGTAACTTGCAAAGGGTCAGTACCGTGGCTTGCGTCTTTGAATCCCTGTACTTGGCCTATGTAGGCCATATTCTTATTTGTGTATTTTACAAATAAGTGGTCATTCACTACAGGCTCTACAGTGACAGATGCTAAAGTAAAGGTAGTGCTATTAAACAAAACAGGAGCAGTACCGACCTTCTCCATAGAATTGTAAGGGCTATTACTAGAATAGATAATATCCTTACTGAAAGAATAGTTTTTATTTACTAAAGGAGAAATTAATTTTGAATAATTGCTACGACCCGATATTTTAGTGAAGTTTTGTCCATGCTCTCTAACAGAATCTATCTGTTCAATATCTCCTTCAAATCTCTCTATCTCAATAGTGTAGGCTCCCTTAAAGAAACCCACAGAGGAAGATGCTTCATACAATGAATTGTCATAAGAAACTGTAAGTGTTTTAGTTTCCGCACTTGAACCCGTTACTGTTGCCTCTAATAGATTATTGAAAACTACCTTTAGGTTACTACTTCTATTATCTATTATCTTGAAAGTTGTCAAAAGATTACCTTTTGATTGACTCCAAGCCCTACGATATAATCTATCTCCCGCAGTTAAAGTGTAAGAAGAAACACTATCAAAGGAAGATTCTGTTTCTAATCTACTGCTTGTTTCAAAGGTTATTGTTTGTTGTTGAGCAGAAAATAAAGCAATTGTTTTCACAATCACCATTCTACTACCTACTTTTACCTCATCCCCTACAGTTAGTAGAGAAGATAAATCATACTCCGTGTCAAAAACATAAGTTTGGCCCGAAGTTAAAGAATTAACCTTAGCCCTTAATGGAAATAATTCGTGTATGTTAGCAGTATGTACTCGGTGTCTTAGTCTCATTAAGTCAAATTCTTTAATTTTAGTTGGTAGGATTCTTTGAGTATCGTATAACTTAGCATCTGCGTAGCCTCCTTTATTTCCTATTGATTCCAAAACTGTAAAGTCCACTAAAGAAAAATTAGTATTTGCCTTTTCGGGAGAATAATTATAGTGAATATATCTGTACGGCCCTTTTAATTCTAAGGTAGCGGCACTAGACGAAAAGAAATTATCTGTATCTCTTCTAGCGTTAAAGAAACATTCATCGTAATCTGTAAAATCATTTGTGGGTAAAGTATTACCTTCGTTGGAAGTAACTGCGTTTTCAGTCGGGTCATCTAAATCCCTTAAATTATCTATAACGCTAGCCTTCATTGTGTATTTACTATAATCTAATATTCTAGTACTAAAGTCCTCTACAGTAACAAAACAGTTTGTTTGAGAAGGTGTAACAGTAGCAGAACCCATATTACTATCATCGTATTTAAGATAATATTTTTTATTGTGGTCTAATTCGTTTTTCTTATCTAGCCTATCATCAAAGAAATAAAAGATAGGTCTTGCAGTAATATAGGTTTTATTATATCTGTAGCCGCCTGTGATTTCACTATTCAAAATACCTGCTGAAACTGCAATAACTGATGTATCAGTTTTAGTCGGCCCTTGAAAAACCATAAATTTAGTGTCTCTAGGAATTTTAGTACCAAGTCTCGGTTCAAAATCAAAACTATCTCCCGATACATCATCTGTACTTATCTCAGTTATTCTAGCAAAATGATGAGTTAGTGCATCATCGGAATAAATCAAAACAAACCATTCGTTTGCTTGGCTAGATATGGGGGATATACCATTGAGCCTTAGTCCCGTTTCGGAATTATTATCATAACAATGGATTTTGTATCCTTCTGTATTGCTCAAATTAGAATATTGATGCCCTGCGGAATCTCCACTTTGCAATCTCTGTACGAAAGTTTTTGAAACGGGGTCATCTTCTGTGCAGATATAGGCAAAGAGTCTGTTTGTAGTGGCTACAGTAGCCGAGTCTACAAGAAGAGGGTTCGTAGGGCAATTGAAATTAATGTTGTTTGTAGCATCATCAACCGTGGTAACTACGGTAGGGTTTGGTGATGTACCCTTCCTCATAGCATAAACAGTCATTCGTCCACTTCCTCAAATCTAAAATAAAGTAAGGCATCCGTAAATCTTGGGTTTAATGAAGTCACATCAAACTGTTCTCTAGCCCCATTAACAAACGCAAATTCATGCAACTCACCCATGAATTGATTGTTGAGTTTGGCCGAATCTGCTCCTGTATTTGCTGAACCGTTAGCCCCTAAATAAAAGTCTTCTCTATCAAAAGAAAAGTCAGTGCTTTGAGTGTGAAAGGTACTAGCAACTTCTACCCCGCCATAGTAGATTGTCATTTTCTTATTGAATTGATTGTATGTTGCGGCGACATGATGGACTTCATTTGCGTATAATGGGTTCTTGGTCGTAGGCACTACAAGAGTACTGCCGGTCAAATCGGGAGAGTATGCGCTATCTAAAGTGATAGTGGTAGTACCTACCACCGCTATTTTACCTACCAAAGCAACATCAAAGCCACTTTGAATGTAGAGCAGTTGGCCTACATGGAAATCATTCGTTACGGTTGAAGCAAAGGTTACTGTCGTACCGGAGTTACTTGATATAGCGACTGTTGTAGCGGGTTCATAAGTCACTACACTATCAGCATCAAAGACACTTTTTGCGACAAAGGAAGCCCAAGCAATAGGCTTACCAAAAACAGGAGCAATAACAATAGGACTATCTAAAGTAATAGTGGTGCTATTTAGAGTTAAAGCAAACCGTATTTTATATTGTGAAGGGTTGTTTAACGCATGGTCTGTGACATTTAATAAGGAAAGTTTAGCCTTAGTACTATGGAATATTCTCATTTCATAGTTTTCTTTATCATTATACGCTAGGTATTTGAAAGAAGTATAATTATTTCTAGTAGAACTACTATCAGCAATTGATTTACTAATTCCACTCATTGACCTTTCGGAAGAAGTAGTTGAAGGTACACTAGCCTTCAAAGCATACCCGTTAATATCGTAAGGCGTAAAAGTAGATTCAATAGTAAATGAGTCTGTATGGTTCCAAATACCATAAGTAATATCATCACTAGAACCTCTTGAACCATCTACCCCTTTAGGAATATTATCGCTATAATCTATTTTAACATGAGCATTACACATAACAGGAAATACTAAACTTCTCTGCTTTCCTGTTAAAAGACGGTACATTGTATCACTCCAATGCTTCTTCTATTGTGGTTAATATGTTGCCCGAAGGGAATACTGTGGCTACTTCAAAGTTTAATGAAAAGGCAATATCAATAGTAGTAGAATCAATGGTGCTATTAAAACTACGAACAAAGCCCTTTAGTCCATTAGAATATTCATTGGTGGGGAATGCGTTGGGTTTTGCAACCCCTTGATTATCTAGAGTACCTGTAGTTAATCCTCCTTCCCCTCTAGATGCAAAGGTGAATGGGATTAATTGCGTTGCTCCTGTAGGTGTTCTTTGGGTATAAGAAGAATCTACCTTAGAATCGTAAAGAAAAACTAATTCATTAATGGCTTGGTAAGGTTGAAGTCCCGTAGAATCAATACTAGAATGAATTAATTGAGCAATTTCAATAGCAGTGAAGGTTCTACTAATTGCATTTGCATCATCACTAAACTTTTTCACTATAGCATCTTCTAAAATATACCCATTAACGGTTATTGATTTAGAAGCCATACCTAAATCTAATGCCGCAGTTACAGACTCTCCTTGTAATATTCCACCCAAAGGAACATCTATTGAAGGGATTGTTTTATTTGTTGAAATATCTACACTAGTAGCCTTTAGAGGAATAATGTTCGTAGTCAAGTCGTTACCGTTTGCGCTACCTGCGCCTAATTTTAAAAATACATAGTGGTCAGGCATTTAATCACCCTAATGTTCCTCTTGAAGAGGTTGTTCTATTTACTTCTTTGTTAATCATTTGACCAACCTTAGTAGCAATTTGTCTTAATTCTGTATCGGAGGCTCCTATTCTCCCTTGAACATTGACTGTAATGTTAGTACTGCCTCCACTAGACACCATTTTCCTTGAGTCTTTATTAGAATGTACTCTAGAACCCTGTGGTAGTCTTACCAACTCCGGCCCCTTTTCCCCAACAAGAGAAAGGCCGGAACCTGTTACTCCCCCACCGGAAAAAATACCCATCCCTTTGAATATAAGATAAATTGCACTGAGTATCCCTACAACAAGAAGAATAGGAGAGAGTATCATACTAACTGATAATATGACTCCCGACAGGCCAAGCATTACTAATTTAACAACGACAAACAACATTCCTAAAATTATTGCAAGTTTAAATAGACCCCTACCGTTTTCTTGAATTTTTACATAGATTTTATCAAGTACTGCCGTTATCCCATTTCCTAGTTTTCTCAACGCCATTTCTATATTACCTATCAACAATGCTACAAGACCCGATAAAACAATACCCGCCAAAGCAAGGGCAGAAGAGAGTATAGGTATAAGAAGACCTCCTGCAATAAGAAGAAGCCCCTCTCCAAACGCCATCAATTTCTCCGTAAAAGTGCCGCCTCCACTGAAAACAGAGGCTATCAAACCAATTCCTTTAACAATCAACTTAAAAGAAGAAGCGAATACTTCTTTTAGAGTCTCTAGAATGGTTTTCACTAAATTACTCCATGTTTCAAAAGTTTTAGATTTCATAAAAGTTTTCACTAGGAAAATAACTATCATACCTATTAATAAATATTTAAAAAAGACTCCCATGACAAGACTGATTTTACCTAAAAAACCTAATATTTTTTTACCGAATGGGGTTTTATCATCATCATCATCATCTCCATTGCCCCTAATCCATCTATTAATACCTCTCATAGTTTTTCCTACAGTATCTTTAAAATTCATTAGAGGACGCAATCCTGTAAAGTCCCCAAGTGCTTGCCCTCTAGTCTTAGTATTTCCTTCTTCATCCTTTGCCTTTCCTGTAAAAGCACCTTGAAGATTAGTATAAGAACCCTTTACCCCTCTAAGTAAAGATAACAAAGGGCCACTTTTAGTTTTATCATTTACTTTATCAAATAGTTTACCTATAGTACCGGACACTAATTCTATTCCATTCTTAAACCTAAAAAAGAAAGGAATAAAAGCATATCCTGTCTTAAGAAATGTTTTTAATTTTCCTTCGGGTTGATTTAAAGCATCAGCAAATCTAGTAAATGCGCTCTTTACCTGCTCTGTATTTTCTGTTACTTCTTCTTGAATTTCGGCTACTGCTTGTAGTCCCCTCATCATATTATTTAGAGCAGGTAATAAATTCGCTATTTGAGTACCTAAACCATGTACTTGTTCGGCTAAAACTCTAGTAGAATCTCCACTCATAACTTCGCCTTCTTCATCTCTTGTTCTATTGTATCCGACTTCAATTCTTCAAAGTTTCTATGTATGTATAAAAAGTCCATTACCATATTAGCGGGCATCTTCATTATTTCTAGCGGGCTTATTGATAAGGCTTTACTGAGCGTGTATGTGATTAAGAGAGAGGCAGTAGGAAGGTCTTTTGGGCCTTGCCTAATTGCATCTCTCATTCTTCGTTTTTTTCTCCATCCTCCGAAAAGGCATCCAATGGATTAGGGAGTATTTCTTTTAGTTGATTTCCGATATACGGATTCAAGCGGATTAATTCAATTGTGGTCAAACTTGGTTCTGTTCTAACCACGAATTTTTCGGTCAAGTATCGGTACATTGAATTCAAATCAATATCTACACTTTGTCCTTTTGAGTCTATCTTCATAAGAGTAGTCAAGGCTTTTTCTACTTCTAACCAAGTGGGTTCTCTAACCCAAACCTTGAGGCATTCTTCACTTGTCGGTGACACTTTCAATGAGTGACACTTCTCTTCTGTATGTGCAAAAAGCACTGATTTATCTTTTACTGTATTCATGTTATCCACCTTCATAAAAACTAACAAACAAACAATGTTAGTGGAGTATTTATTCTTCTTCCGTCTTAGAGACTTCCTCCTTTGGCGGTGGAGTTTCCTTCACTGCCTTTGGCTTCCTGCCCCTCTTCTTAGGGGCAGGTTTTGATTTTGCTTTCTCCTGTTCCTCTAGAAGACGCTCACGGTATTGTTTCCTTTTTGTGTAGCGGTCTACACCTTTTACTTCAACCACTTACTCACCCCTGCAAGACCCAATGGGTTTTGACGGTGCAACTGCTTAGGGAGCGTGGGATGATTGTAGCATCTACGGTTACTGCTCCCTTGTCTTCGGGAATAGGCCAAGAGTTTGTAGTCAAGTAATAGTTATCAAACTTCAAACGGATTTGTTCTTGGTTTGGTTTATCAAAGATTAAATCAATCAATGCTCCACTAGCACCCGATTGGTTTTCGTCATTGTTTTTCAACTCATTGAATAATTTATCATCAGTAACTAAAGCACTAAAAGTCAATTCGTAGGTTCTTGTGCAGGAATAGCATCCTTAACATTCCTACTACCAATACCAATGAATCTTTTATCAGTAAGAGTATTGTTCATTGTCAAGGAGAATTGGGTAATTCTCATAAAGTCTTGTCCGAATAAACTAATAGAACCACTTGAAAAGAAGAAAGGCTCCAATAGTTTATCATCGGAAGAGAAATTCTTGAAAGCAGTTTCGTCAGTAACAGACCTTCTAGCCGCATACTTCTCCGTCTTCCCTAGATTGTGAACCTTACGAGGCATACAATCCATAGTCATTTTCAACTCTTCGTTTTCGTTAGCAGTCATTGTAAGAGTGTTTACTCTGTTGCCTGTAGCAATAAGAACAAAGTTAGTATCTTCATCAGCATCAGCAGTATTGGTACTGTAAGTGTTTGAAGATGGTAATTTAGAAAAGACTTGTTCCATAGCAAAGGAAGGCAAATCATCGCCATCCTGCTCTGCAAAGGTGTAGGTAATAGGGTCATCAATAAATCCGTCAGCACCAACAGTAGATTCTGTTAATTGGTCTAAATCTGTGAAGGCATCTTGCCCTTCCAAAACAGGAGGTGTCATTACATTGTTTATGCTTCTGTAAAACAACGGCCCTGTGTCAGTAAGGGTAGTGTTTTCCAAATAATATTTATTTTCGGAGGATGCGTTACCTGCGAAGTCACTAGTAGGGTTAGTACCCGTTGCAAGAGTAGCACTAATAGAAGAACACTTACCAAAGAAATAGTACAACCAAGCACCATGATTAGCAACAATACCAATGCTTGCGTTACCTGCCGTTTCTATTCCTTTGTATTGGTGGGTAAAGTTTCTGCTTCCACCCACAAACAAATTCTGTTGTTTGAATTCTACATCAACAGAAGGGAAAGTTAAGGACTCTACAATACCCAACCAATTGTCAGCATTTAGATGTTTTAGATTTGAAGTACCACTAGTAGCAGGACAAGGTGCGCCATATCCTTTTAGGTGGAAAAAGTCAGTAGCAGGAACAATAGTCTCTGTTATAGCAGGGTGAAAAGTAATGGTTGTAGAATCATTAGTTGTTACTCTATGTAAAGAAGTTGTGGTTGAGCCTGTACTTGTACCTAGACTATTAGAAATAGTAATTTCACTTGTAGTATGAGCCGTACCGTCTAATTCTGTCTTAGTTGTAGCAGTAGTTGTCCCTGCATGAGTATTAGTAACCGTAACTACTGCGCCGCTTCTCGTAGCACTAATGTTACTAAGAGCGTTTACTGCCGCAGTAAAAATAGTAGCATATTCTTCTCTAGTGTTGTTAGCGGCGGGAGAAATGTCTGCTTCTTCGGTAGGGCTAACAACACTATAACTAGCCGAAGTATCATGGTCTAAAAATACTGCGGCAGGTGCGGCAGTGTCTCCTTCGCTTGGTTGGACTTGGAATACAACTGCTAAATCATCATAATCCGCTTTAACATCGGAATTAAAAGTAATCGTAGTTACTCCCTCAGTGTGTGTTGTACCTGCCCCCACATCATGAAATTCCAAAACACAACCAACATAAAGGTCATTGACCAAATCAAAATTGCCTGTAAAATTACCATGCAGAGTTAATTTATTTCCTTGTCCCGAAGGAAGTGCGAGGTTTGTATCGGTTAAAGCCGTAGCCTCCGTTTGGTGAGGTTTCAAATAAATATCTACTTCGGGAACAAAAGTTACCGATGTGCCGCTTCCTAAAAATACATTTGTGTTACTCATATTCTCTCTTCCTTACAAACAAACTCATGGGAGTAGTGAGCGACGATTTGCCGTTAAATTAATCTTGTATCCGAATAATCGTTTTGCCCTATCGTTGGATTCGCTTCTAGCACCAAAAAATAGTTGATTAAAACATGAATTATCCGAAGATTCGTACCCCCTACGCTTGCTCTCAATTGCGTGACGAGTTATCAAGTATAAAGCCCTTAGCCTATCTTTGCCGAAATCTGCATCTGTACCGGCTCTTTCATCATGAACCGTTCTAATATGTAGTGTAAAATTAAAAACCTCTCTGCGGGTGTCATAGAATAAAGTAGGATAGATAATTTCATTAGAATCCTCAAAAACAATAATTACATCTTTAGAAGAGAGGTCATATCTAACACCCTTATTCTTCTCAATAGAACGAACATCAATTAAACTAGGCTTTCCCGAATGAGAAACATTTATTGTACCTGCACTAACTAAAGTTGTTGCAGAAGTAGACCATTGGTTGTCTAATAAATCAATTACTAAACTAACTTCATCCATTAATTGCCGCCTCCACTTGTTCTATTATTAGTTTTTCCATGTACTGAATGTATGCTTCTTCTGCATTTTTGATAAGTTCGCCATTTGTAAAAGTTAAATCTACTCCTAATAATCTTGAAACTTCTAACATCTGTATGTTTCTTTGTTTTTCTCTCACTAGAAAATCATTAAAAACCTCAGTTGCCTTTCTAAATGACATATCAATCAATCAAATATACTAAGTCTTTCTTACCGTCTAAGATTTCCATACCTTCTTTTCTTAGAATATCGTACTTTTCCTTAGTGGAAATATTAGCACCCGTTTCAGCAATAAGAATAGTTTGGTCATCGTGCCGTAGTATTTCTGCCGCAACCAATTTAGTAGCGGCTTCATGAATTGCAGAAGGCACTCTTCCATCACCTGCAACGAAACTAACAATAACTGAATTTTTTCTGTGGTAAGGATACTTCTTATTGAAGAAAATACGACCATCACTACCCATCATCCAAAAGTCTCCTAGTCTTTTCATTTCCTGCTTGTCAGTAAAATTAACCACTACACTATCGGAAGTTTGCCCCGCTTGGTCTGTGACTGTAAGAGTACAATCCGAACCATCCTCGCCTTCTAACAGACTAGAAATATGGACTAAGGTTCCGTCTTGACTATCAGTGTAAGCATAGAAAAAATCGGAAATAGAATATCCACTAGTCAAAGAAGTGTTTGCCTTTTCAGCAGTGGCTCCCGTAAACTGTGCAGTCCTAGCAGGAAACTGTTCGTTAATCAAAGCAACAATTTCCTTTGCCGTAGTCTTTGCTCCAAAATTTAAATTGAATGTCTGTGTGGCCGACTTACCGCCTTCCCCACTATAAAACAAATCCCAAGAATCTACTGAATTAGGTAGAGTTAAGGTTAGTTTTCTTATCTTATTGTATTTGGAAGTGTCCAAACTAATACTCGCTTGAGCAGAAGCCAACTCTCTATAATTGGTTCCTTCCCAAACTTGAAGGCTGATAATCTTTCTAACTTTCATTTGGTTTAATTGAACAAACCCTACATAGCCACTATAGTAAGAGTTTATTGGGTGATGGGTAAATTCAAAATCACGAAACTCATCCTTCCAAATAATAGGTCTAAAGGAACGATTTATCATATCATCAATAATCCCTTCTGTTCTTTTAATAATAGAACCTATTTGTGCGTCAGTAGGATTGGTTACAGAAGTAAAAGCAGGTATCTGTAGTAAATCCGAGACTGATGTTTTATCAGTATAAAACCCACGGCCTTGAGAGTAATCTACATTTATGTTGGTATAGTCACTAGGGGATGATGATACAGGCATAATTAGACCTCCAATGCGTCTTCTAAATCACTAAGATTAGAAATGATTTCGTAAAAGAAAGCGAGTACCTTTTCTCTAGTTTCTGTAATTTTCCTTTGGTTTTGATTGAATATTTTATCTCTCAACTCTTCTTCTCTTGTTTGCCTTGCTTTGGGAGTAAGGTCTTGGTATTTGGCTCTAGCACTTCCACTTAATTCATCTTTCCAAGCATCGGGTTGTTTTAGATTAATTCTGTCTTTATCTATAAAATCTGGAAAGGGAATATTCGTTGATACTCTAGGTTTAAGCAAATTGTCTTTCTTAGTTCCACCCGCAAGTCTAGGCAAAGGTGGCTTAGTAAATCTAATTCTACCATATTCAGTAAATACTAAATCGGCTAAAATTTGTCCTCTATCCGATTTAGGCTTAATAGTACATTCAACCTGCATCAGTTTAGTAAAATCGGTTAGATAATCTATGAAATTATTTTTTTGGTTGTCAAATATAGCACTTAAAAATAAATCAGCCCATGCTTTTCTGTTTAAGTTTTCCTTTAGTGTTGCTACTACTTCTTCAATTGCAAATTCACCCATTTCTTCTACATGAGTTACTTCTTCGTAATCAAAGTATTCCTCTACTTGGTCTTCATCTAGATTACCTTCAACTACAAGTTTACCATTGACTACCTTTAAGGTAGCAAGAGCCACTGTGTCTGTAAATGTATTAGGGGATAATTGCTTATGTTGGTTTAAATAATCATCAATCCATAGTTTACTAGGTTTGTATCTTTCTAATACTCTTCTTGTAAATGGTATATCGCTGAAAGATATTTTATTGTTTTCTACTTCCATGTCATCTAAAACAGTATCATACAATTCATCAAATTGCGTATTACCCGTTTCTTTAATTGCGTCTTCCAACTCATCTAGTGATATTTTTTCACTAGGAGTTGTTAGCCTTTCATATGCAACAGTTTCTTCACCCATAGATAGTAATTTATTTCTCTTATCAGTATTAGCAATGTCTTTAATTGTAAAATTCATCTTATCAACAAGTATTGGTATCTTCCTGTCAATCTGTACTATTTTATCCAACTCCGAAAATTTCTTAGTTTTTAGATTTGCTAATTGTTCTCTAAATTCTTTTTTAGCATCATCAACATTAAACTCGTAGTCCGAACCCCTATTCAAATCTTCTAAATCCTCAATCTTCTCATCCAATTCTTCATCCGAAGAAACAGAAGAAACCTCTGTATTACCGTAGAACAATTTTTTCAATAGCGACAATTCGCCATATTTCACAACATCAAAAACTTGACCTGTATTGTTTAAATGAATCGCATTGTCAAGTTGTGGAATAAATCGCATTGTCAATCCTCACATTAACCACTTTGCCCATGCCGCACCCTTTTGGATAGCGGAGCCTAAATGTAATCCACTTTTAGGAGGCTCGTAACTAGTTTGCCCTGTTTGTGGGTCTACCCAAAATGGCCTACCGTATCCATCTGTACCGCTTGGTGGTATTGGATAGCCACTACCATTATTCACTGCACCTTGCATTTGGTTATATTGTTGAGTTTGTCCTGTAATGCCCGCTACCGCCATACCTGCTGATGGAGCCATTGCTTGTTGGTATCCTTGTTGAGGGGAAGTAAATCCTTGTGATTCTAAATACTGTTTCTTAGCCATCTTTCTTTGGTTGATTACTTCTGTATCAACCGCTGAGTGAAGAATTGCATTAATATCTAATTGAATATTTTCAGCAGTAATCTTTTCATATTCCCTTAAACAATCGGGATGAACAGTGGTTTTACCTGTAGTAGAATCTTGAATGAATTCTAATTTAGCCAACATTTGACTTACGACTCTTTCTGTAACATCTTCCATTAGTTTTTCTAATGCTCCTAAAAATTGCGCTCCGTGATACTGAAAAAATTCTTCCACATGGTTATCTTGCAAAGAAAGTAAATTATTTACATTCTTGAATTGTTGGTCATTTTGAGCGTTTACCGCACTTAATACTGTTCCATTGCTTGTTCCAAATACCATATTATTCACCTTTTCCTTCTATTAAAAACTGCATTCTTTCTAATGATGTACGCATTTCTTGTGATAGTCTAACTACTTCTTCGGGAGGTGTTTCTTCTGCTTTATTAGTAGGGGGTTT
>Ga0222716_10002013_pt1 | contig 16693 bp, 16 predicted proteins | sample C33_13DmetaG_FD_165044 | JGI IMG/M metagenome (GOLD analysis project Ga0222716, IMG submission 165044) | Estuarine water microbial communities from San Francisco Bay, California, United States - C33_13D | ecosystem: Environmental > Aquatic > Marine > Unclassified | place: USA: California... | reverse complement strand
CAGCGCCTGTAGCTATGTCTGCAACCGCAACGCTGTTAACAGTTCCTGTAAGGTCGCCGCTTAGTATTGTTGCGTCATCGTTTTGATTGGCAGAGTCTGCTAGTCCCAAACTGGTGTTAACGGCAGATGACAGGTTAGTCGTACCGATTGTCACGCCAGAATCAAGCGACAAGCTAGTTGCCGTGATTGCGCCAGATATCGTCGCGCCTGATGCGGTCAACGCTCCTGCCGGAGTGACTCTAAACTCTGCATCATCAAACGTAGTATTACCTAGATAGATTCCAGCACTGTCAGCACTGAATACGCTTTCGCCACTGCCTATTCTTATATCGTTTCCGATTGTCGCAGAGTCTGTAATTATATTTCCCGCTGTTACGACACCAGACACATCGATGTAATCGGCAAGGATGGTGCCTGTCAAAATATTGCCGCCAGAAATAATCGTTGTCGTGTCCGTGAGGTCGTTTTCAACAATCAGATTGCCAGCGGTTATCAACGCAGATGCGACACTAGACGCGTTTATTTGCTCTGCACTGACACTACCATCAACGAGCAAATCACCGGACATGAAATTAGTGATTGCTGACCACACTGCTTCAGCCGTTGCCGTGCCAGCAGTTGTGCAAGTCCAGCCGTAGGTGCGGTTTGGCGTTACTGGATCTGTCACGGTCGTGTCAGTTGTGATGACTAGATCGTTGACCTTTGCCAATCTTCCTGCAACGGTGTTAAATTCAGAGTTTGATGGCGCTTCATTATCATCTGTTGTGATACGCCAAAAACTGGGGATAGCGTGTTGATTAGCGTCAATGATACCAGTGACCGCTGACATTAGTTGCTGCGCGTTACTGATTGCACCGTCAGCATCAGATAGCGTTGCACCGGTTGCAAGCGTAAACGATGACGCTGTCACGTTCCCGGTAAGTGTCGCGCTTGACGCAGTTAAAGCGCCAGTTGGCGAAACTTTAAACTCAGCGTTAGCAAATGTTTCATTGCCTAGATAGATTCCGTTTTCATCTGCGCTGAATACACTTTCGCCAGACCCAATTCTAATGTCGTTTGAAATCGTAGCGCTACTCGTAATCAATGACCCTGCGGTGATTACCCCGGTTACGTCTAAATAATCAGCAGACACAGTGCCAGTAGTTACTAGATCACCGCTCACAACAACGTCAGTTCCAAAGTGAACTTTCTGCGCTGTTACAGTAAAAGGTTGAACTGGATTCGCGGCTGTTGATGATGGATCAACGATGCTGAATTGATCAGCAACAACTGCAAACTCGCTAAACGGAGTTGACCCAGATGTTGTGGAAAGCAAACCAAATCCAGCAATCCGATTGTTGTTGTCAATCTTGACCGTGTAATTTGCCTCAACCCCATCGATTGATTCGCTCTGCGTGCTGATCGATGTCGTGTTGCCGCCCACGGTTGTTGTTAGCGATGTTAGATCCGTTGATATTGTGCTGACAGCGCCATCGATGACGCTTACCGATGTCGATAGATTTGATAATCCGGTTGCGGTCGCGCTTACCCCATTTGCGGGATCGTTGACGGTTGATTGTAGCGCGGTTATGTCGCTCGCCTGAGTCACCAGGGAATCTTCACTAGCAGTTGTGCGCACTGTCAGCGCTTGCGTAGCTGCTGATGACGCAGACACAAAATCGGTCAGCTCTTGCAGATCCACGGTGCCGCTAGTTTCAAGATCAATTAAATCGTTGTTTTCATCTGCCGCTTTAGTGCGATAGTTTAGATCGGTCGTGTAAGTCGCATCAAGCGAAGTGACAGCACTTGAATTGATATCAATATCGTCTTCCGCTGTTGTCACCCGCGTGCTTAATGCGGTTAATCCTGCTGCGTTAGCGGCAACACCGGTTGCGCCATCGTCAACGGTAGACTCAAGTGCCGTGATGTCGGTTGACTGCGTTGTGATCGTGCTTTCCGCAGAAGTGACCCGTACATCGAGCGCGTCCAAAGCGCTAGATGATGCCTTCGTGCCGATGTCCGTTTCAGCTTGATCCAGATCCGCTGTTAGCGTGCTTATATCGCTTGACTGCGTTGTGATCGTGCCTTCTGCTGTTGTCACTCGCGTGGTTAGATTTGATAATCCGGTTGCGTTGGCAGACACTCCGGTTGTTGCATTATTGACCGTGGATTCGAGCGCAGTAACAGATCCGCTGAGGCTGGTTAAGGAATTGCCTTGACTGACCGTCAATGTATTGAGCGCGGTTATAGATGTTGAGTTCCCGCTAACATTTGTGTTCGTCGTGGCGAGACTGCTTGTAAGATTAGTGATGGCGCTCGCGTTGCTTCCTATGCGCGGATCTTCAAGGCTGACCCACGCTGAACCAGTCCAGTAGTACGGATGGTTGTCATCGTCTGAGTCGTACCACCGTGAAAAATCAGGGATAGGATTGGGAATGCCGCCTTGACCCGGAACAGGTGCAGTTGTCTGAATGTAAATATCAGAAACGCCAGAGGTCAGATCCACAATCGTGTTTTCTAGGTTGCTCAGTCCCAGCGATACGGTATTAATATTACTCTGAATAACGGCATCTTGATTGCTGACATAAATTGCAACATCGCCAAGGTTTTGAATGTCTACATCTGCGCCAGTTTCGAGATTAAGAACTTCACCGGCCTCAATTTCTACTTCTAGAATTTGCTGCGCTAAAACACTGTTCAACACATCGCTTTCTTGTACTACTGTCGTTCCATCGCTTGCAAAAACATCTTCGCCCAGCTCTGCGCCAACTGTCGCATTGTCCTCTGGTGCATTTGGAGATCCGCTAACATCTTCCCAAACTACGCGCCCAACTGTCGCGAATACGCTCGTATTCGGATCTGCATTCGGTTCTAAGTTAGATTGTGATGCCGCGTCAGTGCCCACGTTCTTGACTGCGCGCACCCAGTAGTATCTGAGATCGCCTGGACTAACAGAATCAATTCCGTTTGCTTCATCATGTATAAACTGACTACCATCAGTTTCGCCAATTTTTACTGCGCTGGAAAAGTTTGCATTAGGTGATGCAAATACATGAATGGTTGCAAAGTCGGAAGGTCGCCGGGGATTAACCCAATCTAGCTGGTTGTTTTTGAGTCCAGCAGTCGCGCTTAATCCACTTGGCGATGGGATGCCTCTGAACGCATCTGTAATTACCCCGGTCGCCGATATTGTTGAATACTCGGTACTTGTCGGATCTGCGTAGCTTGTCGCGGAGTCTTCGCGCAGCGTTAAATTAACGCCGCCATCGTCTGCAAAAGTCCATCCAACGCATTGAAATATTTTATCGTTCCAATTCAGCTCATCTATGCTGACCTGCACCCGATCACCAGCAGTGATGCGCAGCGCTGAAAGGTTAGCCGGGAACGTGACAACTTTTTGCTGGTCGCTCAACTGTATTAGTTTGTTTGCGATCCGTTGCGCTCCATATGACGAGTTCGTCATTGGAAACTGCATTTCTTTTTCCAAAACTTCGCCGTTGTCGCGCTCGACTGCGTCCGCAAGCTGCACTTTTGGAAATTCTGAGCTTTTGTGATTCTGCGCCGGATCGACAAACAGCCCTTTGATCGTGTTGAAGCGATCAGAGCGCTCAAACGATGTTTTGATGCCGATCGCACTTATTAAATCATCTTCGTTTAAAGACTGCGTTGGCGCTTCATAAATTCCAGCGCGCAGGATGTAAACGCCGTTGCTATAGACTAGCGTGCCGTTCATCGAGCTTAGAATTTTGTTGATGTTTGTGCGGTGGCTGTCAGTTCCGAAAAGCACGCCATTGCAGGTAAATCGGCTCTCAGTGCCACCGGGAACCGCAACAGAAACATCGCATCCATTTGCAGCGGTAACAATCGCTGGCCAATCGACTTTATTAGCACCAACGCCAAGTCCAAACTCGCTGTTAATTAAATAGTCGGCAAGGCAGAGCGCTGGGTTAGTCGAGTATGCGATATAACTTGCATTAGCTGGATTTGCACCCGCTGCGTTGCCAGCAGCAACGTCTAAGCGCGGATCATAGACCTTGCGTCCTTTTACTATTGCTTTGATATCGCTCGGGGCCAGTTGCTCCCATGTCTGTGCGCTGTCATCGTTTAGCGTCCACTTCATCGCAAGGTACGCAACGTTTTTGCCTTGATGCGCGCTGGTGTAATCGGAAAATGTGCTGACCATCATCGAGTCTGCTGCTTGCGTGGCAGTTCCAAGATGCTTGTTGATGACGCAGATGGTGCTGCCACCTTTTGGGCCAAAGTCGCCAGCAATGACGTTACCACCGGCAGCGTTGCCGCTATTGATTTGCGCGTCACTGATCAGCTTGTTGTCGAAATAAACATCTTTGATGTCGGTTACTTCGTGACCAGCGAGCGCAATAACGTGATACAGATCCGCGTTGTCAGTTCCCGCCATACCGATATAAGTGATCGGCCCAGAAACTAAAGTCTCGCCATAGACTGTCTTGAATGGTTCTGTCGTGCTTTTAACGGTGCGCTGTCTGCTTGCATCGCTGTCAACTTGCGGCATATCAACCGCAAACAGACTATTGACCGCTTTGCTCGCAACAAGCGCGGCACCAGCGACAACAGCGCCGCCTAGCGCGACCGCTGCACCAATGCCCAACGAAGCACCGGCTGCCAGACCACCAACGGCACTAGCAACGGCGATTCCAACGCCTTGAAGAAATATGCCCGCTGCTGCGATTACTGGTGGCATAGTTTCCACCCCGCTGCGATGTAATTGGCCGGGATTCGGCTAAAACCTTTTAGTGTCAAACATATCGCTTCATCACCCAGCTTTATCCCCATTAATTGCCCTGATGGAAATTTAAGGATAACCGGCGAGCCATCAGGCAATTCCGAAACGTTTTCTGTTGAATCGCCAAGCAATGCTGTAACCGTGTCTTCAAGATCGCCTTCTTTGTCGATGATCGCATACGCTTCTTTTTCAGTGCTGTAATTGAACGCCGTCAAATAATCTTTGCCAGTGGTTTCTCTTGCGATGAAGTTAGCAAATTGCACGCAATCAGCATCACCGTAATTGAAATCACGGCGCTGCCATTTGTTGAGTGCTGCTAAAACTTTTGTCTTAATCAATGTCTGTTCTCATGTGCGCCGTCTGTTTGTCCTCGACCGCCACCACCACCTGTTTGTCCCGGAGCTTTTGCACCCCAGTCAAACTTTGCGCCCGGTACATCTTGTATGTGACTAAAAAACAGGTCGCCGCTATGACGCTGCTGCTGCGCCGCGTTGGTGTACATCAAATTGCGACTGACGTTAAATCTCGACAGTTCCGATTCTGCAATAAGCTGGATCGCATCGCCGCCATCTGCGCCGACCGACACATTCATCTGATCCATAAACCCAGCCCAGATTTGGGTTGGATCAGCGATCAAAACATCATCAGCATTAAGCACGCCCAAATAGATAGTAACCGGGTGCATAAAATAATCTTCAGTGAGCGCAGCGCTGCTCATATCCGCGTCAAGTCCTGAAAGCGTCAGCGTGATCGCGTAGGGACTAACGTCCATGCCTTCTTCAACTTTGGATATAGAACCTAGCGAGCCAACGCCAAGCCAACTTTGACCACTCCAAATGTAAGTGCCGATCGAGTTATGCACATACACGGTGCCGCTTGGAAATTCCAGCTTGGCAAAGCTGACGATGCTAACGTGCTGTTGTGCCAGCGCGGTTGAAACTGCTGTTGGAAATCCTCGACTCACGCTAGAACGTCCTCAATAGCTTCGACGGTAAAGTTAGATACCAAACCCGGCGAAGTGTCCCAACTCGCTGAACTTGTAAGCATAAAAACGCCAAGCACTGGATAGTTGTAATCAATCGGGTCAAGACTATCAGTAGGCTTCCTTATTGGTGGCGCGATCGGGATGGTTATTGTCCCCAAACTGCTTGAACTGCAATCCTCAGTGACAATGTGCAACTCATTATTGAATCCAATGTAATCACCTGCCATTAAATAAAGTGCACGACTTTGCGTAGCGCCCGCAGCGTTTAACGTCGAGCCAGTTTGACCGCCACCGCTTACATACAATGGATCAGCCGAATTTGGCGCTGTCCCTCTGCGCCTATACCCATGATCCTGCACATAGAAGCGGTGCTGTTGACCGTTGAGCTTTGCAAGAAACGCTTGCATTGTTGCGCGATCAGCTCCAGTTAAATTGTTGAACTGCATGCTGATTTTCCACAGCGAACCTTTTCGCCCGACCGTTTGCACTGCGTTGGTCAGAGGGCTTTGGAATGTGCGCGTATTGCTGATCAACTCAAACGTGTTTGTAGCTGGTACGATCGAGGGGAATGTGTAAGTGGTCACGCGAATCTACCTCTGCGCATTAAGTCTTGGATTGATGCGATCGTTTGCTGCGATGACTGTTGCATTGCGTTCCTGATCTTCATCTCAATGCCAGCGTCTGCGCCTTTCGCGTCGATGTTGTTGACAACGGTTACACCACCACCACCAGCAGATTGCTTTTTCGTCAGTACCGTTTCGCCTGGGTGAAGTAGGGCGAATTTACCTCCGATGCCGTCCACGCCGCCTTGCCTTAATCCGTCTGGCACCTTGCCGCCGCCATCAAATGACTGCGCCTTGATCTGCGCAACTTGTCCAAGTCCAGACGCAATCGTTGCTGCGGCCATAATGAAATTGACGGGGGGAGGGTAGCTACTGAGCGCGAGGGTTGCGCCTTGATATGTTTGCATCACCGCTTGCGCGATCTGAAAGCTCTTATTGAGCTTAAACAGTTTTTCGTTGTTGCTTGCGATCGCACCAAACTGGTTGTTGAGTTCTCCGATAACAATTCCGGTGCGCTTGGTATCGCTTGCCGCCATAAAAGCATCGTACTTTGTTTGCGCGGCCATCTGTTGTTCTTGGAAAAACGTCATGCGCTGTAGTGCGGCAGCACCGTTAGTGTTTATATCGTCTAGCAATATTTTTCCGGGTGCGGCTGCCGCTATCACTTCGGCAGTCTCTTCTGCTTCCGCTCTAACCCGTTGGTAGGTCAAGGCGAGTTGCTCACTAGGTAACGCAGTACTTTTAAAGGCCTCTATCTTAGCCGTGAGCGCGTCAATGGCTTGTTGCGTTTCTTCGGCACCAACCACAACAGAATCGTTGCTGGTCAGCGTGCCATCATTCAGCTTCTTTCGCAGCGCGGTTAGTTGTTCATAATGTTGGCCGTGGTTGATCAGCCCTTTGTTCAGTTTTTCTTGCAGCGCCATTTCTTGTTTGAAAAATTCAGCTCTGCCTTGATCAGGGGCTAACAAGTTTTCGTACACTTGCTTCGCTTTTAAAGCTGCTATCTTAATGGAGAGTATGCCATGCTCGACCATCTGCACCGTGTCGAGAAATTTGCCGAAACCTATGACTAACGCATCAGCAACGTCTTGCCCGATATTTCCAAATCCCTCAGTGTCTAACGCTGCTTGGTAAAGATTGTTTGAAACGCTTTCAATGATCGGTGAAAAAGCGGTTGCTAGTTGGTTGCCAAGTCCAGTAAATACGCCTTTAGACTTCGTGACGGCATCGTTTGCCATCTCGATTTTTGCAGCATCGACCCTGCTCACGGTGATGCCAAGCGTGTCCGCTTCTTTCGCCATTTGCTCCAAGCCAGTAGAGCCCAAAGCAAGAGTGTTGACCAAACTCACGCCTTCAGAATCGAAGAGTTTCATAGCCAAACGAACTTTGTCAGATTGGCTTTTGACATCACCCATCGCATCAGCAATGACTTCCATCTGAACGTCTAGCGGGAGTTTTTCCAGATTAGCAGCGTTGATACCCAACTCGATCAGCGCGTTCTTCGCCTCACCTGTGCCGTTAGCAGCTTCTGACACTCTACGCGTCAATCTCTGCATCGCCATATCAAGCGTGTCAGATCCAACGCCGGTAAGTTCTGCGGCGTGTCTCAGACCGCCCAGAGCTTCAGTGGTAACGCCAATTTTGTCAGCAGTTTTTGCGAGGCTGTCGATATTCGACATCTGCATTTTGGTGAGTGCAGCAGCGGCTGCCACGCCTGCGGTTGCAAACGCTACCCCGATTTTTGCCGCACTTGCAGCTAGACGGCCTGCCGCTTGATTGACCGATTTAAACGCGGCAGCAGTTTTGTCTGTTGCGCTAATCGGAATGTTGTACCTAGGGGCCGCCATCGTCTTTTATCCTAAAATATGCTTGCCATTCGAGTAATTCGATGTCAGAGATTTTTTCAATTTCGCGAACCGTTTTGTGCAAGTGTTCGGCAAGCTGAAACACAAACAAACGACCCCGATCCGCTCTTAGTTTCCCTCTAAATCCTCTGATTTAGGTTGCAGTTCCGCAATTTCCCCGGCTACTCGAATCAGAGTATCTGGATCGACTGCGCGCAGCATCTCGAAGAGATCGCCCTTTGAGAAGATTGGATTACCAGCTCCATCAATTAGGTAATAAACTAACGAAAGCGCAATGCCTTCATCCATCTTGTCACCGGTCAGCTTGCTTTGGATCTCCATTTTCTTTTTGACGCTAATCTGAGGGCGCACAAAGAATTCCCCACCCCATTCAGGAATGGTTAGCGGTTTCGGATCTGCCGCAAGAATTTCTTGATAGTGCGCCTTTGCTGTATCAAGTACGCTCATCTTATGCGGTTCCTGTAGTCAGCGCTCCAGTACCCTGCAAGCTGATGCTCGCCTCAATCATGCCGTCATAGGACGAGTTTCGACTGTGACCAGTGACTAGCGCGTTGCCGCTGTAGTAAGTATCACCGGTGGCAGTTCCGTTCATTTGAAACTTGACGGCGACCTGATCAATTCCGGGTTGCAATGCAACTTGCCCATCCGTATCCGCAGGATCGAATAGCACATCGACGCTTGCAGTCCAGCTTGTGATGGTAGGCACATGCGTTGCGGCGTATGAACCCATCGTGGTGGTTTCAGCGGTTGCTGCACTTGCCTCGATGCTGAATGATTTTACTTCTGCAACGGTGCCAGATCCTGCTACTTCAATAGATCCGTCATTGCCTTTATGAGTTGCCATCTTGTTTGTCCTCTAGTTTTTTAACTTTCTTCAGTGGCTTGTCTTTCTTAACAACCACTTCATCTGCTGGCTTATAGCCAGAATTCAAATATGACTGCACATAGCTAGGATGTACGCCGATTGTCACTTTGCCGCTTGGCGATACCATTTTCATGTCAGTACCTACAACGCCACATCTGGCGCATTGTTAGCAGTGCGGTATTGCACCGTATAACTCATCGTTACAATGCCGATGGGTTGCTCACCTTCACCGGTCAATTCAATTTCCGTTGCAGATAAATAGCTGTCCTTTGCCAAGCTATTAATTGTTGTATCTGCCGCCATTGCGATCTCGACCTCTTTAGATATCAAATCCAATACGTCATCAAGATTGCTTGCTGTCTTTGCGTAACCTTCGATTACGAGGTTCAGTTCTCTGTCCACTTCCGGCTGCGCGCCCATCACATCAGGTGCGCTTGATTCGCTCGTCGTATACACCAACAGCCCCGGTAAGTTGTTAGCTGCTAGAGGGTAGACGCGAGACTGATACACCTTGCTGCTAGTCGTTGTAAGACCAGTCAACGTGGTTGCCACGCGCTCCCTAATTTGTCTGCGCACATGATTTGCCATCTACTGCGCCTCTAGCACGATCTCACTGATACCAGTTCCGTCAGGGCGCACCCCAACAACGTTATAATTTGTGCTGTCGATCTCGATCAGATCACCGTGCGCAATGCCAGGAACCTTCGACGTTTGCACTGTAATCACGGCTTGTTGCGTCTCAACGCCAACAATGTTTCCAACGTCTTCAAGATAATAATCGTGACGAAAAATAACAGTGATCGCACTAGCACTGCCCCCGCTTGGCGTATAGTTTGCTGCGGTACCGTGTTCAGATACCTCAAAAAATTCAGCCAGTTCTTCGAGAGCCATTGTTTAAGCCTACTTACTGCGTTTCGTAGTTTTGGGAGCATCTTCTCTGCCTGCACTTTTCTTTGCTGATGCCTCAACCGGCACAGCTTTTTTCATGCGAATAAGCATCAACGCATCTTCTTCCGTTAGGTCGTACTCACCACCGGCTTTGCAATCAAATCCAGAAGCGACAACGCCAACTAACACCTTAACCTTTGCCATCTTGTTAGATCCTTTAGAGGGGGAGTTGCCCGGCACGAGGCCGGGCGCGTCCTTAGTGCTTATCATTAAGCGCCTTTGGCAAATGATTCAGCGTGTCTTACGCCGATATCGACCATCGCGTGCAAACCAAGCGTGAGCTGTCCGGTTTGCGCGTTGCGCTCAGTGATCACTTCAATTGCACCAAACTGAGCAATCATTAATTGGCTGAAATCGCCAAGTAAGATTGTGTTTGCTGTCATGCTTGAAGTTGGATTTACCGAGTAACCCATGATGCTGTTATCTTCGGAAACAAACCGACCAGAACCGGAGTCCTTAGTGGTTGTTTTCAAAGTGCCAGCAAGAGCCGGAGTTGTTACAAACGCCATGTTTTGACCCATCGCATTGTCAGCAGATATTGCAGACTCGATGCTAACGATCTCAGCAAAGGTTGGTGCGCCGGATGAGCTGAATGACACACTACCAATTCCGGTTGTGGCCAAAATGCCTGTAGGCTGGTTGCTAGAACCAGTGCCAGCAAGTGCGGCTGCGTCGATTGCAACAGCGATTGACTTAGTGATGTCATCGCGTATCACGCTTTCAACTGATGGATCAGACTGAACCAACAAGTTGCGGCTGATTTGCACAAACGATGCGAGGTTCTTAGGCGTAAGTGATACGCTTGCGAACACTGGCTGTCCTTCAGTTGGCGCGCCATCTTCAGCAACCCAGTAGGTTGAAGTTCCGGTTGCTAACTTTGGAATTGCAACGTTGCCCTGGAGGTTGCTCATTACGCGAGCGCCCAATCGAGTAGTTACCATCGCAGCGCGTAAAGCGTCGATGAACGAAGCACCGTCGTGGTCAGTTCCGACCAGAAACCCACCGGCGTTGTTAGTGCCAACGGTTAGATCACGCTGTCCCCAAGACATATCGGCTGGCATGTAGAAACCACCTTGGCTGGCATTTCCAGAACGCTGACCAATTGTGTCGGAAATTTCTTTTTCCAGACCGGCTTTTGACCAATCACCTGATGCTGATGCAGAGATTGCGCGAAGTAAGCTGTAGCTTTCTTTTTCACGCTTGCCAAGATCAACGTTCAGAGGGCTTGCAATTTCAGGTGCTGCTTCAGGCTTGCGAGCCAGTTCTTTCTTTGTCGCTTCAAACGCTTCGCGCTGAAAGTGATCAAGGGCGAAGCCTTCGTTCATTGCTTTGTCAGCAAGTTCACGCAGGTACGGTGCATCCTTTGCCATTTCGTTGATAGTTCTTACTCGCACTTGCTCTTCTCTCAGTGCAAGTTCACGCGCTTCGTTCTTTACTACTTCTATATCTAGATTTTGATCTTCCATTTTTGGAGATTCCTTTTTTGCTAAATTGATAACACGGGTTAAATTGTCGCCTTCAACAGCGTTAGACCTTCCGACTCCTACCGCAACATCTGCGGGAGTGCTAACCAAACTAATTTCGTGAGGCATCCATCTGGTCGCTTCAAAAACTCGTTCGCTCCGCTCTTCCATTTCCTCGATAACATATCCAACCGAAACCCCGGTTCTTATGCCGTCTAAAACGTCTTGGTAATACTCTTCTGCTCTTTCGCTTTTTGAAAACCTGACCGTGGCAATGCCGCGACCGTCTTCGAGTTTGGCGTTTTCAATCACGCCGATTTGATCGTTCAAGTCATGATTCGCCAACAATGCTGCTTTGGTGTTCAAGCGCGTCAGGTCAACTGATTCGGGGGAGTGCGAAAGCACTTCAGTCCCAAACCAACGTTCGACCGGAGCCTCGCTAGAAAAGCTCAAAGTGATTGTTCGGTTGTCTTCATCGACGTTCGCCCGTTCAAAATTCATATGCCGGTTGAGTGTTCCGGTCTTAATCTCATTCATCTGTTTCGTCCTCGTTTTGCATAGGATTCACCGGCCCAAACTCGAGGCCAAATTCTTGCATCAATTCTTTTTCCTTCGCGCGCTGGTCAAACACTTCTTCCAAGTCTTTGCCCTGTGACGCTGCGATTGCTGACAAGCTAGTAACGCCTAACTCGTAAGCCATTTGATGCGATTGAAGCTCTTTAACAGGATCGACCCACGACCAACCACGCGGCACAAACGTTGCGTCTGCTGCGGTGCTACTCAATCCCAGGCGATTACGATTAAACTCAAGCCAAGCTGCAAAAATGGGTCGAATAAGGTGACATACATAGAACTGCTGCCACTTGCGCCAGTTGTCGCGTTCCTCGATAGTGCCAGCTCTGATCGAGCTGAAATTAACGCTCGTCAGATCGCTTGATAGTGCGTGGTAGGTTACGTTCAAACCCGTTGCAACGCCGCGTAGTACGCCAGCAACATAGTCGCTGTATGCGCTAACGGGATGCTCTGGCGACAATAGACTAAGCTCTACACCCTGTGGCAGCTCAGTAAATCCAACGCCATTGATAGAAGACGGCAGACCATAACCGTCAGCGTTTTCTTCATCATCGAGATAGTCGCCCGTTGGCGTTTTGTAGTACCCGACCTTGCTCGCCGCTAACTCTGCCGCTTTCATTTCCGCGCGCTCGTATCTGTTAAGCATTAGCAAGTGAATCATCACGGGTGCGAGCCATGTGGCACCGCGGATCTGGTTAGGGCGATCAGACTTGTATATGTGGATAATGTCCTCAGCCGGGACGCGCTCGTATGAATTGATATTTGGCGACTGAGTTGGCATGCCAAAGATCGACGGCACTTTGTTCGGTGGCATTTTCCACAAGTAATACGCAACAGGCTTACCTGCACGATCAAGCTCGATGCCCTGCACGATTGCGTTGTTGTCTTTTGTTGCTTCCCGATTTAATTCGTAATCGAGGAAATCAGCATCGTATAATGCGATTTTGAAATCATTTCCACGCACGATCCTAACGATCACCTCACCGTCACGCGCAACGGTTCTTGCAACCAGACGCTGGATGTCTTCCCAATCGAGTCGCCCATCGCGCGAACAGTTTTCGGCATACGTCCAGTTTTTAAACTCGCGCTCGATGGTGCGATTAACTCGCATATCCAATTTGCCGCGATTGGTGCGCGCTTTGCTTTGCAGCTTCACGCCTTCACCGATTACGTTGGTTTCGACTAGGTTCAGATACCGCGCCACATAGTCATTGTTCTGCTCAAGATCCCGCGCGCGCGCTCGCAGCGTCTCGCCCTGGGTGCGCAAGTCTTCGTTGATGCTTTTTACTTCCGTCACCCAGCTTTTGACTACTTCGTTGCTTGCTGCGTCCCAGCGTCTGGCACCGTTCATGATCGAACTCCAAAGCGCTTGCGTGTCTTGGTGTTGATCTCGCCAGCAGTTTGATCGCGCATTCTTTGCAGTTCCGGTAAGTCAACGTAGCTGAAGCTGCGGCCAGCGATTGAGTAGGCCGATGCTGTCTTTGTTGTGAGCGTTAAGATCGCTGCGTCTAAGTTCTCAAGACGCTGGCGCAGATTAGTGATCGGGTTGGTGGTCGCCTCATCACGATTAGCAAGTAGCTCGATTTCGCCACTGCCGATCGTAAGGCGCTCGCTGTCGCTGTTGCGCGTGATGTACGCCTGATAGGTATAGCGGCCAACCGTGTAGGCGGCAGTCGTGGAGCTGCCCACCTCGATGATGTAATCAAGTCCAGATGCGCTTGCGGTTATAGCGATCTCAGTCGCGCCAGCGCCTTGCAAGCGCAGGGCGTATTTCAGCGTGTATGCGGAATTCGCATACTCGGCATTAAGGTCGCTTCGCTTCCATGCCCATCGGTCGCCAGCTACAAGCTGAGTTGGCTCAGAGGTCGGATAGTTCGCAGAATCAAACGCATTTGTCATCGCGCCATGATCCAGAATGCTTTGTAAAATTTTTAGAGAAAAACTTTACAAATTAGACCAAACAGGAAAAACAGAAAAAACAGGAAAAACAGGAAAAACAGGAAAAACAGACCAAATAGGAAAAACAGAAAAAACAGAAAAAACAGGAAAAACAGAAAAAACAGGAAAAACAGGAAAAACAGGAAAAACAGGAAAAACAGGAAAAACAGACCAAATAGGAAAAACAGAAAAAACAGAAAAAACAGGAAAAACAGAAAAAACAGGAAAAACAGGAAAAACAGGAAAAACAGGAAAAACAGGAAAAACAGGAAAAACAGGAAAAACAGGAAAAACAGACCAAACAGGAAAAACAGGTTTCTTAACTTTCGTTAAGTATCTGATAAACCCTTTGCCGCGTGATCTGAAAGCGTGCGCAAAGGTCATCGATATTTCTGCCGTTAAACTCCGACTTCAGCGCTTCCCTGTCGATCTTGCGCTTTTTCAATATGTAAACTGTGTCCCCACCCGCTTGCTTATGGAGGGCATCAACAATCGCATCGCGCAGCTCATCTGCCAGACCATTATCGACTTTTGAGTGCAAAACTTGCGTGATAATTGCCTCAATCACAACCAAGCACCACTAGGTTGCGCGTTAATGCTCCACTTGCGCGCTTTTGGTTGCGTTTTGACGCTCTCTGGTGCGTTCTCAGGCGTTTTTGGTTGCGGGTTGATGGGTCTTTTACGGGTGTTGCGGGAGAGCCTCAGAGCGCACAGATTGTAGACTCTGACATCCAGTGCTTCGTTGCGTGCGCGAGTGGTGACCCATTCTTGTCTTGGCCGTCCTTTTGAATATCTAGTAACGAGTTTTTCAGCCGTTAATTGGGCAAAATACTCATCGTCGTATCCTACATCAGCGGGAAAATGACAGTAACCGGGGCCGGGTTCTTGGATCGTCAAATATGAGTACACAATCGACTTTGCTTGGTCAACTCCAATGGGTTCAGCGCTGATTGCCTTTTTTCGGCGGCGTGCAAGTCTTCTGGCGCGTTTCTGCGCGTCTTCGATCAGGCCAATTCCAAATCCAGAAACGCCCTTTACCGCATAGCACCACTTGCGCTTTGCGACGAAGTCATACACAAGCTGGGTGTTGTAACCTGAATCGATTGCGACCGCATCAGCGTTTAAGTCTTCCAGCACTTCAGATAACTCATCCCATACGTCTGGACGAGCGGTATCACCGGCTAGAATGATGTAATCAAGCGACCAGCTTTCCTCTGTTTTTGCGTCCCAGCCAACATGCTCCAGCTCGAGGCGATCTTTTTGCACATCGATGCCAATTGTGGTTTTGCCAAATTCCAGATTTTCTGGATATTCCTCGCGGCGCGTAATCAGCGCACCGGGATCAACTTGCTCGCCTTGCTCTTGCCAGCACTCACCCAAAACGGTGTTAACAAACGTTTTTAGCTGTTCCTGACTGCCTTTTTTGGCAGCAATAAAATCTGTCGCCGCATCGCTCCAAGAATACCACCCAAGTGGACTATACAAACTCGATAAGTGATATCCCTTATATCTGCCGCTCGCAGTTGCTCGCCATTCGCCTTTTAGCAACATGTTCGTCTTATTTGATTCTGCGATTTCAGCTCCGCATTCGCTGCAAACGAGGCATGCAGTTGCTGGATCGTTGTCTTGCCATTTGATGCGATCCCATGTGATTGTGATCATTTCGGAACAATGAGGGCAGGGCAGATAGAACTGCCTCTGATCGCTTTGCTCGTAATATTCTTGGATAGTGCAAAGTCCATCGATGGTTGGCGTGCTGCACATGAAAACTTTGCGATTGCGTTTAAACGTAGCTGTCCGCCGAATAGCGAGCTGCACCGGCGAGCCTTCGCCATCGACATCGCTGGGATAACTGCTTGCCTCATCGAGGAACAGATATCTGGCTGGCATGGAGCGCAGACCAACGTTTGAGTTGCTGCCGGTTAAAATTAGCGTGCCGCCCGCGTAATCTTTCTGAAATAACGTGTTGCCAGAGTCACGCGCTCTGGGTGCTGATATCTTGGCAGCGACCTCTGGTATTGAATCGAGCATTGGCCCGATCCGTTGCTTACTGGCGCGCTTGGCGCTGTCTGCCGTAGGCATGACGTAAAGCATTGATCCCGGCGCGTGATGTATCACATATCCAAGCCAGTTATTACCTGCCTCAGTTGCGCCAATCTGCGCGCCTTTCATAAATACAACAATGTCATCTGGCGATTGCGCAGATAGGGAATTCATGATCTCGCGCAGATACGGCGTGCGATCAGTGCGCCATTTGCCAGCTTCGCTGCTGCTTGCCTGATCTAGCACGCGATGACGATCGGCCCACTCCGAAACAGTCAATTCCGGTTCTGGTCGCAGCGCTGCTGCATAAACTTCACTGTACACGATCGGCCACCATCTCTAGCGTGTCTTTGACTTCTTTGCGCAGCTCAAACAGTATTTCTTTTTCGGTGCGTCCGACCAAAATCGAACTAATCCGTTCCGGCAATGCCAGGAAAGCGTTTTTGACTTCCCTGGCTGCGCTGTCTGCCTCGCGCTTGACGCTTGCCACTTCCACCAGCTCGCCTTCTTTTTCTTTGAGTACCAATTCCGCAAGTTCAGCATTCGCCGCTTCACGCTTGGCGCGAGCTGCGTTGTACTTGCCGTAGTCTTCTGCGCCATCACTTTCAATGGCGGCTGTTTTGCGTCCTTGTTTCATATAGTTATATCAATCCAGATTTTAATAACTTTTAGGAATACTCACTATGAAAAAATTGATCATCGAATCACC
>Ga0222716_10002008_pt1 | contig 16706 bp, 14 predicted proteins | sample C33_13DmetaG_FD_165044 | JGI IMG/M metagenome (GOLD analysis project Ga0222716, IMG submission 165044) | Estuarine water microbial communities from San Francisco Bay, California, United States - C33_13D | ecosystem: Environmental > Aquatic > Marine > Unclassified | place: USA: California... | reverse complement strand
CCCAAAGTCGCCCAGCCTTTTCTAAATCCCGTTTAAATCTGGAAATTTTCCTCTGTTGCATTCCAGTTGCATCTACAACTATAGAATCTTTAGCGATTTGCTGAATGTGTAGCAACCAGTCTCGATAGCAATCAATGGAATTTTGATTTCCAGTAAGGCAGCTACGTGTTATCCCCTTACCTGGATAATTGAATTGTCCTTGCATCATGAGAACCTTCTTTGAATTAAACTTGATTCAATTTGTTCACGATCAAACAAGACCCTGCCCCCCAGTCGGTAGCCTTTTAACTTACCCTCTTTTTCGTACTTCAGAATGGTTGGCAATGAAATACGATACTGCTCTGCGACTTCTTTACGTGTTAATTTTGAAGATTGGTTTTTAGAATGGATTTCCAATCTAATGGCGTCGATTACTTTCCTTGAAATAACCTCAGCTAATTTCTTTTTATAGCTCATTTGAGCAATCTACAGTACGCCGTAAGTACGCTGGCGTATTTCTACTTTACATTGCTTTATCTTATAAATTAAGGTTGAATTTTCTATAAAATTTCTTTGAGCAACTAATGGCACTATCTGAGCCCTTAGGAGTAAAAATGGCTTTTTTTAAGGAGTCCTTAGTTTTAGATGTTACGTTAATGCTAGCTTTTGTGAACTCAATAAATACTTGAGCAATCTGCTCTTGCGTTAACCCAGTATTTTTCACTAACAAGTGAGCTAGTTCTAGTTCGTGGATGATTCTGCCATAAGTTGCCACATCAATAATTAAAGGAGAATCTTCGATATGGCTATCTACACCGCCCAGCAAACTATTTGCTTTTTCCTTAGACAGTCTTAGGTAAAATCCACAGGTTATGTCATGCACAAGGTTATTAAATTCATCATGATTGAAATCTAACTCACTATTTTCAATCATCGTCTTGAAGTACGGTTTACTATTATGGTAGACGAGATCTGCTACTAATTCGTACCAATTTTCCCACTGCTCTGTTGTATTGCGTAGAACAGAGTCAAAAGCATGGTTGAATAACTGGTTTGACTTGTATTCCTGTACATGTTTATCAATTATGCTGATAATTTCTAGTGTACGTTTCTTGAAATCTAAATCTTCTTCCGAATTCAGTACTTTGAAAAACTGTTCATATCTAAGATAAACTCCTTGACTCTCCCACCTTTTTTTAACTTCAATTTCTAAATTCTTTAGTCCTTTGCTAATCTTCTTATCTCGTTCCATTCTTTCGACTTGGATACGGTACCTTTTTTCTAATTGCTCTCTATCCATTGTTAACTGTTAAGTGCATTCCTTGTTTTATGTAGTGTTGTTCCATTTGTTTTCTGTGATCACTTGGTGTAGCTTTTATGTAAGCCATGAATGCAGACTCCGTTGTATGGCCTGTTATTGCCATTATTGTAATGGACTGTAAACCTTCTTTGTAACGGTTAGTGGCGAAGCTCCTACGAGCGGTATGGTTTGAGACCATCTCGTATTTTGGTCTCTTTACTAAAACCTTCATTCTGTTTTTTTGAACACTAAAAGTCTGTAACTCATCGAATCCAGCTATTTCGCAAACAATTTTTATATAATCATTAACTTTTTGTGCTGACAATTGAGGAAGCTCGAAGTTGTGCTTTTTGAGAATCGTGTGTAATTTCTTGTTCAATGGGATTTCAAGGTCAACTTCTGTTTTCTCCGTTTCAATTCTAAAAAACTTTTCATCTATAATGTGATGCAGTTTAATTCTTCTTAAATCGGACACTCTTAAACCTGTCCAACACATAGCTAAAAATAGATCTCGTGCTGTATTCAAGTGTTTATTCTCTGATAGGTCCATGTGAAATAGTGAATCAAGTTCTTCTTCGGTTAAGTAGATATTGTATACTTTCTCCTTTAGAACTTTAAACTTCTTTGACTTATGTTTCATGTTGTCAGTCAATTCTAGTTCATTGGCTTCATTCATTATTGCTCTAACCGTTTTGATGTGTTTGCCTGTATTGTTAACTGAGTATTCCTTTTCATCAAAACACCAATCAACAAACAAGTCATAAAAGTCTTGATTAATTGATTCAAATGTTATTTTGTATTGAGAATACATTTCAAACTCAGTAAGCACATTCCTCGTCTGGTTTAATGTTGTTGCATAAGTACCATGCTTAACAGCTTTACCCTTATTACTTAACCTTAGTTCATGATGTTCTATCATTTCGTCAATAAGTGAATAGAATGTTTTTTGGGGCTCTAAGGAAGCAACATCACTAGGACTAGATTTGAGCCTGTAATGCTTTAAGAAGGTCTTGAACTGTTTTGGTGACGGTATAGTGCCAAACTCTTTTTCAAACTCCGTCAGACCATTAGAAATAAGTATGATTTCCTTATTCAAGTAGTCGTTTAATACGGTACTCTGGGGATTGGATTTCCTGACTCGTTGATTGTTCTCATTCCAGTCTCTGGGACGAACCTTTTTACCAGTAGAGTATACCATTAATTCATTCTTCCAACGAGTACGAACGTTTATTGAAGTTTCGAGTTGCGCTTGAGGATTCCTTAAATAAAATTTTGTGGACATAGTGAAACTGAATTGCACAACAAATGTAAAACTGTATACGGTATAGTATACGGTTTTTCTTTTTCTTATTTAATCACATTTTACTGTATTTTGCACCTAATAAGCTATTAAACAGTGTATTAACTTATTTTAGTGTTGAAAACTAAGTACCTAAAACAAGGGGTTCGAGTCCGCTCGAGACCTCAAGTAAATCCTGACCAAACTGGTCGGGATTTTTTGTTTTTACCTCGATTGGAGCTCGCTCCTAAGAGAAGGTGAAAACGAAAAAGACAAAGGCTACCGACAGGTAGACTGGATTTGCTTGTACACCTAATTAATCGTTCACCGGATGGCGGAGCAATCCGCTCGAGACCTCAAGTAAATCCTGACCAAACTGGTCGGGATTTTTTGTTTTTAACTCGATTGGAGCTCCCTCCTAAGAGAAGGTGAAAACAAAAAAGACAGAGGCTACCGATAGGTAGGCTGGATTTGCTTGTAAACCAACAAAATCGCACATCGGATGGCGGAGCAATCCGCTCTAGATATCAAGCAAATCCTGACCTTTTGGTTGAGATTGTCTTGCTTTACAACTACTAAACTCTTCTCAGAATTCTATGAATGGCTTATCACAGTTTAGGCTTATCAGCCTATAACCGATTTTCATTCTTTTGAGCCAAAAGAACGAAACAAGAAAAACTCTAAAAATAATATGCCCTTCGTTTTGGTGCGCGCACTTCCACCTCCTCATCAAGGCCACCAAAACCCGCCATCACACATCGCCGATTATTTTTGGCAACACCGCTTCGAATTTTAATTGATTATCATAACGACGCAGTTGAGAATAGGCACAACAGAAATGCGAGCCGGCTGCTGGGTGAATTGATGAGGAATTACAAAATCAATAAATGCGCTTGCATTTGTTCGCTGAAGGCGGACTCTCATGTATTAGATTTTGTTTATCGTCATAAAGGGCGGGAGGATAGCATATTTGTGTTAAGCGTTTTTGCCTACTTTTTGAGCCCAAAAAGTAGGAGCGGGTTATAGGGTTGATAAACCCTAAGCGAAGAAATGGCGTGGTTCCTTGTAGTCAAAACATTCCAAAACCTAGATTCATTTCTCGTATTTACCCAATTCCACTTTAGTCTTATTAATCATTTTCTTTTTCTCAATGATGGACGATTGTTTTTTCCTTTGAGCATCTGCATTCTCAACCAAGTCCTTTTCACGTTTTTCGATGGTTTCTTTGGCTCGTTTAATTTCCTTCTCATAGGTTTCCTTATCCTTAACCAAATTCCTTTTCTCCCGTTCTAATTTGTCTAACTCTTTTGACTCTCGATCTAAACGTTTAGACACGGCGTCGAAGGCGGTGCTCGTAGCGAACTTTTTAAGCAGCGATTGAATCGCTGGGCTTTTATCTGAATTATAATGGTAATACTGATTTCCAGACTTCAAAAACACACTTAAATAAACACCATCGGGCGTACTATTAAAATTCGAAAATACGTGAATAGCCGTGTCTTCTACAGCAAGGTATAAGCACATTTGAACTAACCAAGTCACTTGATTTTGGCACTTTTAGTGTTTTCCCGCCATATTGTTTCATTAATTTCTCCCAGGCCCGTTGTGCTTCTTTCGCCTCAACTTCAGGAATCAAAACTTTAAAACCACTCTGAATCCCTTGACTCATATTCAATGTCACTGGTGCTACAGAAGTTACCTGAGCTTGCGACATAGATGTTTGTGCAACTAACACGGCAATAAAAACTAAGTGCTTCATATGTTCTTTTCTTTATCCAAATATGTTATTCGCCATCTTCATGGCATCGTTGAATCGTTTTACATCTAAACCATGTGATACGCCATTGTTGTCAAGATATTGAATCAAATTTTCGGTCGGCATGTTACCAACTAAATGGTCTTCTGCCATCGGACAGCCGCCAAAACCTTTGATGGCCCCATCAAACCGCCTACAACCGTTTCGCCATGCTGCATCCACTTTTTCCTCCCAATCGTCAGCCCGGGTATGAAAATGTGCTCCGAATTCGGGATTAGGGAAACTAGCATTTAATTGTTTGAATACAGATTGAATTGAGTCTGCATTTGAAACGCCAACAGTGTCACTAATCGAGAATGAATCTACCCCAAGGTCGGCAATTTTACCTACCCACTCTTCAACAATCTCAGGTCCCCAATAATCTCCGTAATTATTACCGAATCCCATTGATATATATATAACAACTTCTTTGTTATGCTCGCCAGCGTAATCTACTAAGTATTTCACAACCTCCAGACTATCGGCAACGGAAGAATTGGTATTTCGTTGCTGAAAGGTTTCAGAAACAGAGAAAGGAAATCCTAAAAAATCAACCCGTTCGTGTTTTACGGCATCTTCAATCCCACGTTTATTTGCTACAATGACGGAAAGTCGCGAATCACTTTCGTCAATCGAATCAAGGACTTTTTGCGTATCGCGCATTTGGGGAATAGCTTTAGGCGAAACAAAACTTCCGCAATCCAACGTATGGTATCCCACCTTTAGCAGCGCATTGATATATTCGATTTTGGTTTGTGTTGGAACGAACCACTCCAAACCTTGCATTGCATCACGTGGACATTCAATAATCTTAATATCCATTCTACTTCACTAAAACTCGTTCGTTTATTGTTGTTTTTACGCCTTAAATTGGCGTGTACATGCTTATTACATCAGCCTTTGTTCATATTACATCACAGCTGTTTGCTTTTCATCTCAAAAGTACCATTTTTGCAGCGTTTAAAAGAGAAGCAAAGAAATATCATGTCTCAAGAAGAGCTACCTAAATTAGACAATGATTCAACTATCGAAAATGTTGAATCTACTGATCTAAACCCTACTCCGCACAATACAGAATCTAACGGTGAAACAAATACCGAAGGTCTAACCAATGCTAGTGTTGAAGCTGATCCAAAAAGTGAATCAGTAACGTCTTCTGTTGAAGATAAAACAACAGAAGAATCGGAACCTGCCAAACCTGAGGTGTCAAAAACAATTGATTCGGATACTACAGAACCCGAATCAGAGGACGAAAGTGAAGCAGATGACGATGATGATGATGAAGCATCAGAGACTGAAATTGATTTAAATCTAGATCTAGAAAACTTAGATAAAGATCAACTTTTAGCACTTGCGATTGAGTCAACACAAAAGCTCACCACTAGAGATGCATTTAATCGCTTGAAACAAATCAGATCGATTTTCAATGATTTACTTCGATCAGAAAAAAAACAAGCCTTACAAGCACATATAGAAGCTGGCAATGAGGCTGAAGCATTTAGTCATGACGATGCTTCGTATAGAGATAGATTTAAAGACGTTTTCAATTTAGCTAAGAATGCTAGGCTCGAAGAGAGACAAAGAATTGAAGAAGAAAAGATTAAAAATTTCAAGAAAAAAGAAGCGCTGCTCGAGCAGTTAAGAACCATAACAGAATCTGACGAAACGGAAAAAAGTTTGGATGATGTGAAGGCGTTGCAACAAGAATGGCGTGGCATTAGAGTTCTACCAGCAGACAAAGTTCAGGCGCTATGGGATTCGTACCATTTTTTACTTGACAAATTTTACGACAATCACTCTATCAATATAGAGCTTAAGGAGTTAGATCGAAAAAAGAACCTTGAAGTTAAGATCGACCTTACCAAAAAAGTGGATGCGTTAAGTACCGAAAACTCTTTAAAAAAGAGCTTTATTTTGCTTAACAAATACCAGGAAGAATTTAGAAATACGGGGCCCGTTCCTCGTGAGTTCAACAAAGAAATTTGGGAACGTTTCCGAGAAGCCTGCGACAAAGTATACGAACAGAAAAAAGCTGTTTTTGATGCACTTGAAGGTGAAAGAAATAAAAATTTAGAACTTAAAGAAGTACTGGTTGAAAAAGCAAGTTTAATTGCACAAACCAGTGCCAAGAAAGTAAAAGACTGGAAAGAAAAGGCTGCTTCGTTAGATAGCCTGATGGAAGACTGGAAAAAAATAGGTCCTGTTCCACGATCAAAAAATGAAGTGGTTTGGAAAGCATTCCGAAAGTCATTCAACAACTTTTATGATAACAAAAGCGCATTTTTCAAGCACATAAATAATGAACGTAAGGCCAACCTTATCATTAAAGAAGATATCTGCAAACGTGCTGAAGAAGTAAAAGACAGTGAAGATTTAAACTTTGCCACGAACGAACTCAAGAAATTGCAACGTGAATGGAAAGAAGTTGGTCCAGTGCCCGACAAAGTATCAAATGCCATTTGGAAACGTTTCAGAGCTGCTTGTGATGAGTTTTTTGAGAAAAAACAAAAGGCTTTCGAAGGCAAAAAAGAAGAAGAAGTCCAAAACCTAGAAACAAAGGAGTCGTTAATCGTTAAGCTTAGCAGCTTACTCAAAACCAGTACGTCAGAGTCGATTTTAAACGACCTAAAAGCCATTCAGAAAGAATGGAATCAGGTTGGTTTTGTACCTATTAAAAAGAAAAAAGACATTGACAACCGGTACCGCAAAGTTTCAGACGATGTATTTAACAAGTTTAAGTTAGACCGTCAGAGCTTGAAACAAGGTCAGATAAAGGCACATTACTCAAACCTATCACAATTGCCATCAGGTAATCAGAAGTTGAAAGATGAGGCCTTTAAAATCAAAAAGAAAATGTCGTTCTTATCTAGTGAAATATCTACACTAGAAAACAATATGGAGTTCTTTGGCCGCTCAAAAGGTGCTCAGAAGTTGAAAGATGAAATTGCTGAGAAAATCGAAAAAACGAAAGATCAATTGGCGAGATTAAAGGCTGAACTCAAAGTAATAAAGTCAGTGAATGAAAAGCCTGCAGCCGAAAATGCAGGTAACTCATAAACCATATTCGATTTTAAAACGGCTTAGGCTGTATGCCAACTTTTTGGTAGGGGCAAAATCATGGAGGTCAATTCATAGTCCCTTCATATTTGATTTTGCAAAACATGTAAAGACCTCAGAACTAGACTCTTCCACGTATAAATCGATTGAACAGCTGCGCAATAAATTGCGCAAAGACAAACGTGTCATTACGTTTAAAGATTACGGATCGAATGGTATTGACCGAACACGTACAGTTGCAGAAATAGCCAAAACATCGGCCAAAGCTAGAAAGCAGTGCGAAACACTTGCTAAAATGGTCACCTATTTAAAACCGAGCATTGGTCTTGAATTAGGCACATCGTTAGGCATCAGCTATGCCTATATGGTTTCAGCCTCTCCAAATACAACATTCACCACAATCGAAGGCGCCAAAGAAATTGCAGAAATCGCCTCTGCCAATTTGAGTGAATTGGGCTTTTTTGGTAACATCAGAGTTGGCACATTTGATAAACACTTGCCCTCAATTCTTAAAGAACTTGGGGAAGTTGACTTCGTTTTTGTTGATGGAAACCACCAAGAAACCAGGACGATGGATTATTTCAATCAAATCGTAAGTCACTTATCACCAAATGGTTGTATCATATTTGATGACATTTATTGGTCTCAAGGAATGACAAATGCTTGGAACCAAATTAAAGCAGACGACCGTGTTTCATTAAGCCTAGATTGCTTTCATTTCGGTGTTGTCTTTATTCGTAAAGGTGTTGACAAGCAGCACTTTACTGTTGCACTTTAATCAACTCCTTATCATAGGTTTTAGCCACAGACTTCCAGCCGTAATTTGTCACTTCTGAACGATACGTATGTGCTTTGTAATTTGAGACTGAACCTTTTAAAGTATCATAAAAGGCGTCGTCTGATGAATAAAACACGTCCAATTTTGCATATAGGTCGCTGTAAGACAATCGATTAGGCAACAAAGGTTGTACCCCACAGTAAATGGCCTCTAACACACTTAATCCAAAAAATTCTTGATTTGCGGTGACAGGAAGAATGTTGCACCGCCATAATATTTCGTAATACGTTTTTCTGTCTGCAACAAAACCCCAGTGTTTGATGTGCCGTTCTAGTTGATTTTCGGCCTTGCTAAAAACGCTCGGGCTCTTACTGTATTTTTCTCCTGTTACATATAAATCGAACGTATACCCCTCGTCGCTTAACCGCATCAGCGTGTTAAAAAACAAATCTGGATTTTTATCATGTTCCCATCGGTGATTCCACAATATTGAGGGAGTGAGGTCCTTATCCATTCTATTCGAATCAATTGTTTCTGTGTCGATGCCTAACGGAATTATTTTGGACTTCAATCTACATCTATTCGCTTCTTTGACGTGAAATGCTGCATCCGGAAATAGTTTTAAAAAGACCTCCAACTCCGAAAACCAAATATCTCGATGAAACTTCGAATTAAACCACACCCAATCTGCTGCAAGCATTGATTTATAGTTTATTAGGCCGTAATGAAGGTCTCTATTTTTATCAGAATCCGAGGTTTGAAAAGGATAAACCACCTGGTTCTCGTGCATATATAGAATAATTTTTACGGAACGGTATTGCGGAAGTAATAGTGATTTAAACACGGCTACATCCAGCATGTCTGTAACCAAGAAAACATCAATTTGTATACTAGATTGGTTAACCTCCTGTGCGAGTTGAATAGCGCCAGCTCCCATGCGCCATTTCCAATGTCTGCCAGGCAGTGTAAATGTGATGCAGTCTTCCGAAAGAAATGTACATAAAGCATCTACCCAAGTTTTGTGGGATCCAGAATAGAAGGGTTCTACAATCGCAACTTGCATATTAGAGGTTAACGCATTATTCCGCGTTGATTTAATGCACGTCGATAGGCAGACCGGTTGCGTTCATGCTGCGCATTGGTTTTCGCAAAGGAATGATACCCAGAAAAATCTGCCTTTGCACAAAAGAACATAAATTCCGTATTCGCTGCATTTAATACCGCGTCAATCGCCTTGGTACTTGGCAATAAAATTGGGCCCGGTGGTAACCCTAAATTTTTATACGTGTTATACGGGCTCTCAACTTCCAAATCTTTGTACAGTAATCGTTGGCGGCCTTCTTCGTTTATCAAATAACGAATCGTAGGATCAGCCCCTAACGGCCAATTCTGCTGCAGGCGATTTAAATATACCCCAGCAATCATGGGCATTTCGGTATCCATCATCGTTTCAGAATCAACAATACTGGCTAAAATAACTACCTCATTGGGCGTTAAATCAATTTCTTGTGCTTTAGTAGATCTTTCATCGTCCCAAAAGGCTAAGTGTTCTGTTACAAACCGCTGAACAACCTGGTCTGCCGCTGTTGCCCAATTAAAAAAATAGGTGTTTGCAATAAATAAACATGGCCAACTTTCAGTATTGTAACCCAAACTTTCAACAAGAGAATCATTTTTGAACATGTTCATCAAGTCCAGTGAATCAATCTCTAATGGTTCAGCAATTTTTGAAAAAATCTGATTGCGTGCTATGCTTCCAGTTAGTATGACTTTAACGTCTTTGGTTTGGCCAGAGCGTAACATGTTAATCAAATCTCGATTACCTAAATCACATACTATTTCATATTTCCCAGGTCTAATTTTATTTGGAAGGTTCATTTCCTTAGCCACCCGATCAAACGATGTTTTGCTAATCAAAATGGCGTCCAAGCCGTTTAACAAAGAATCGTATGTCCATCCAGCCCCTATATACAGGTCATGATTGGCCTCAGGTATATCCACCACATTATCCTTGACAACATAGGCGTAACCCAGCCAGGCCAAAACGCTACCAATCAGGACTAAACAAAGAAGCCCAATAACTACAATTTTTCTCATCTGATAGAGGCAAATATACAACCCAAAATCATCGGTAATAGAAGTCATTAATAATGTAAATTTGCAACCATTAGATATGAAGATAGCACTGCTAGGATACGGTAAAATGGGGAAGGCAATTGAGCAAATTGCCGTTAACAAAGGCCATACTATTGTTTTAAAAACAGACAGTGACACCTATACGGTTCAGGAGCTTGCGGCTGCAGATGTAGCCATAGAGTTTAGCACTCCAGATTCTGCGTTAACCAATATAAAAAAGTGCGGAGACGCTGGCGTCCCAGTGGTTGTTGGAACAACGGCTTGGTACCATCAATTTGAAGAAGCTAAAAGCTATACAGAATCAAAACAAGGAGGCTTATTCACAGCCACAAACTTCAGTATCGGCGTTAACCTATTCTGGAAAATAACAGAACAAGCAAGTAAACTGTTAAGTGACTATTCAGAGTACGAACCTAGTATAGACGAAATACACCACACACAAAAACTAGATGCGCCTAGTGGTACGGCAATTACTACTGCCGAAAAGATGTTGAATCAACTTGGTAGAAAAAACGAATGGGTTCATCATGAAAATGGCATTGGCTCTATTTCCAATGAACTAGAATTGAGTGTTCGTTCGTTCAGGGAAGTAAATGTACCTGGAACGCATACCGTAAAATTTGGAAACGACATAGACTCAATCGAAATAACACATACAGCACATAGTCGACAAGGATTTGCAGCCGGCGCGCTTAAAGCAGCAGAATTTATGGTTAACAAAACCGGCATATACACAATGAACGACTTACTAAACTTATAATTGAAATGAATTTTAACCCTATAGACACATTTAAAGAATTTAGGACAAGAACGAAGATTGTTTTAATCGTCTGGACCGTTTTAAACTTATTGATACTTGGCATTTTACTCTTTGCCGCAAAAGCACCCGTTGTAGGAAGTATTATATTTTTCCTCATTTGGGAATTGGCAGTTTGGGGATACTATGTATATCGTTACAATTTCAGGCATTTACATCGTGTAGGAGAATGGGTGGATGCCATCATGTTCGCCGTTATAGCGGCAACTGTAATTCGAAGCATGTTTATAGAGCTGTATCAAATTCCAACGTCATCTATGGAAAAGTCATTACTCGTTGGTGATTTCTTATTCGTTAATAAAATGAGTTATGGTACACGACTAACCATGACGCCTTTAAGCTTTCCGTTTGCTCATCATACCATGCCATGGATAAATACCAAGGCATACTCTGAAGCTATAAAGTTCCCGTACTATAGGCTACCAGGTTTCGGGAAAATTAAAAATGGAGACGTTGTGGTTTTTAACTGGCCAGATGAACGGTTGGGCAGACCGGTAGACAAAAAGGAGAATTATATAAAAAGGTGTGTTGCAATCCCGGGTGATTCTATTTCTGTAAAGCGTGGTGTGATTCACATTAATGGAGCTCCAGAAGACGTACCTCCTATGCGTCAATTCAGTTATTTGGTGCGTAAAAACACCATGGGTGGGATGGGCAATAAGTTTCTAAAAGAACAAGATATTACTGATTATGAATTGGATGGTGATTCCACAATTTATTTGATGCAATTAAACGACGGAAACCGACCTAACGTTCAGAATAACAGCTTAGTAAACACAGTGGACACGGTTTTACATAGGCCTGGACAAAACGACGGCAACTTGTTCCCTGTTAGCAAACAACACAGTTGGAGTAGAGATTGGTATGGACCTCTATACGTACCTAAAAAAGGGGCAACTGTAACGTTGACCAAAGGAAATTACGAAATGTATGAAAGACTCATCCAGGTGTACGAAAACCACCCTGACTTTACAACACGCGGTGGCAAGTTTTACATGGGTCAAGAAGAAATAACTGATTACACCTTCGAGTTGGATTACTATTTCATGATGGGAGATAATAGACATTATAGCTATGACTCTCGTTTTTGGGGGTTTGTACCTGAAAATCACGTTGTAGGCAAGGCTTGGTTTGTCCTGTGGTCTATTCGACATGATGTCAAGAAATTCACAACCAAGGATGGTCAGCAAGTCGAAAGTCGGAAGTTCGACGGCATCCGATGGAAACGATGTTTCATGGGAATTAAGTAATGGAACGAGGGAATATGCGTGTTGTGTTCATTGGAACACCAGAATTTTCAGTCCCAAGTCTTCAAGCGCTTCACAACGCTGGATACAACATTGTAGGTGTGATTACTGCTCCTGATCGAAAAAGCGGAAGAGGAATGAAGCTTCAACACTCTGCCGTAAAAGCATATGCACTTAAACATGATTTTAAGGTCTTGCAACCGACAAACCTTAAAAATGAAAAATTTCAAGAAGAACTGGCAGCTTTAAGAGCTGATATACAAGTGGTTATTGCATTTAGAATGTTACCTATAGCCGTTTGGGATATGCCTAAATTTGGTACCATAAATCTACACGCTTCGTTACTTCCCAATTATCGAGGTGCTGCACCAATTAATTGGGCGATTATTAACGGAGAAAAGGAAACGGGGTTAACTACTTTTAAACTCAAACATGAAATTGATACTGGAGATGTTCTGAAACAGGTCAAACTATCCATCGATAAAAATGAAACAGCCGGCACACTCCATGATCGCATGATGGTTGCAGGTGCCGACATAGTGGTTGAGACCATTGATGCTATAAGAACAGAACGTATCGAGGAGCATCCGCAATCATTATCTGACGAGATGCACTCTGCACCGAAAATATATAAAACAACTTGTGAAATAGACTGGGACAAACTAGGTGCAAGTATTTACAATCGTGTTCGTGGTTTAAGCCCCTACCCGACCGCGAGAACCGTGCTCGACGGCAAAATATTAAAGATTTACCGATGTACGTTCGTTCCTGAAAAACATGCTCGATATCCAGGAAACTTCATTACAAACGGAAGTGATTATCTAGGGTTTTATTGTCAAGACGGATTAATTCAGCTAAACGAGGTTCAATTGGAAGGCAAAAAAAGGATGGATGTAGCATCTTTTCTAAGAGGAATTAACTTGTCGTGATTGATTAAAAATTGGGTTATTAAAAATAGAATCACACTATATTTGCACAAGACATTGCTCCCGTAGTTCAACTGGATAGAATATCGGATTTCGGCTCCGACGGTTAGGGGTTCGAATCCCTTCGGGTGCACTTGCTAAATAAGACCTCTGAAGACAAATTCAGGGGTCTTTTGTTTTGGGAGGAATTTGGGATTCGGACTCGCGAAGGCCTGGGGTTCGAAATGTATTCACGAATGCCTTTATTAAAAATAACAAGCAATGAGTAATCCCTTCGGGTGCACAAAAAAGGGTTGCTTTGCAACCCTTTTTTAATTCTTAATTTTTACTGTTTAATTCTCAATTAACCACAAAATTGACAATCTAATTTATAATCACCTTCAACTGCTAGCAACCAATCGCCAAAAGCGAAGCGTCCTAATGCTCCAATTGTACATTATTAATTGTCAATTATACATTCAATCAAATATCTTACCCGGATTCATAATTCCATTTGGATCAAATGCTAGTTTTATGCCACGCATAATTTGTAAATGGCTTTCGGTCATAACCTCGTTCATGAACTTTTTTTGTACATAACCAATGCCATGTTCACCGCTAATAGTGCCTCCCAGGCGCTTACACAGTCTAAATATCTCTCTAATTCCTTCTTCTAAGTGCGATCCATTCCATTGTTCATCTGTAAGATTATTCTTTAGTATGTTTACGTGTAAGTTTCCATCACCCGCATGTCCATAACATACGGATTCAAAACCATACTCTGCTCCTATTTCCTTCACCCCAGCCATTAAATCAGCCAAATGACTGCGCTTTACAACTGTATCCTGTTCTTTATACGTTGAGTAAGTTTTCACCACTTCACCAATACTGCGTCTGATGCTCCACCAAGCTTCTTTCTGTTCGCCAGAATCTGCAAATAATACTGAATCGATGCCATGATGTTCTAATAACTCACTTATAGATTCGCAATCCGCATACAGTTGATCCATGTTATCACCATCGGCCTCAATCATTATGGCGGCTTCACTCCCGCTTACCATCGGGTTATTAAAACCAAGTTTATCACAAGCCAAATCAATTCCTTTGCGCTCCATAAGCTCCATACCAGAAGGAACAACACCTGATTTCATTATATCGGAAACTGCTCTACACGCCGTGGTGGCTTTAGCAACATTGGCCCACAACAACAAATTATGTTTGGGTTTGGCTAAAAGTCTGACCACAACTTTGGTTACAATACCTAACGTGCCTTCACTGCCAATAAACAACTGTGTAAGGTTATATCCGGTAGAGTTTTTCAGTGTATTTGCTCCTGTCCAAACGACCTCCCCCGAGGGTAAAACAACCTCCAGATTTAGTATATAATCTTTCGTTACTCCATATTTTACTGCTTTAGGTCCACCACTATTATGCGCTACATTCCCTCCGATGAAGCACGAGCCTTTGCTCGCCGGATCTGGTGGATAGAAAAGTCCTCTGTTTTCAACGGCTTCTCTTAAATTGTGGTTGATAACACCGCTTTCAACAGTGGCCTGCATATTGGATTCGTCGATGTCTAGAATTCGATTAAAGTTTTCCATTGACACCAAAACACCTTTGTTTATTGGTAAGCTTGCTCCGCTTAATCCTGTCCCTGCCCCACGTGGTGTAACGGGTATTTGATTACTATTACAGTATTCCATCAATCGACTAAGTTGATCGACGTCTTTGGGTTTGACTACAACGTCTGGTTGAAATACAAAATCTTCGGTCTCATCGTGCCCGTATCGAATTAAATTATCGTCATCGAAATAAACGACTTCTTCGCCCAATAGATTTTTTAAGTCATGCAGTAAATTCAAAGTTTAAATATAATTTTAGTACCGTAATCGAATTAATTATTATCGCATCACAAAATACGTATTATTGAACAACAAAATAAGAAGCATGATTAGACAATCTATTATCTATACTTTATCTCTTTTTCTAATGGCCTCTAGCGCAATTGCACAGAAGCCAATTACGCTAAACGATATTTGGGCAAGTGGTGTATTCTACCCCAAAATGATAAGTGGATTTATCAATCTAAATGACGGTAAATCGTATGTCAAAATGGAAAAAGATGCTGATGGCAATTCTCAAGTTGTTCGATACTTATATACCACAGGAGAAAAAACTGGCATTGTTATCGATGGAAGTAAAATTGCAGCCGCTAATGGTATGCAATATTTTGCCTTCGGAAGCTTCACATTTAATGCTGATGAGACAAAAGCGCTAATCCCAGTAAACACCCAATCCATTTATCGGCATTCTTCAAAATCGAACTATCTTATTTGGGATAAGTCTACGAACAAACTTAGTAAGGTTGCTGATGAAAAAATTAGGTATGCTACATTCAATCCACAATCAACTAAGGTCGCATATGTGTTGGATAACAACTTGTATGTCAAAGATTTAAAGAAGAACAAAACCAAAAGACTTACTAAAGATGGGTCGCATAATGCCATAATAAATGGCGCTGTTGACTGGGTATACGAAGAAGAATTTGGTATGTCACGTGGCTACGAATGGAATGCTGACGGCACCCAAATTGCGTATTACAAATTTGATGAAAGTCATGTAAACGAATGGGACATGGAAGTTTACGGGAACTTATACCCCAATCACAATAAGTTCAAATACCCTAAAGCAGGTGAAGCCAACTCAACTGTAGATGTATATATCACGAACCTTAAAAACAAGGGTAAAAAACTAGAAATTGGAAGTCAAAACGATCAATACATCCCTCGAATTAAGTGGACAAAAGACCCTAACAAGCTTACCTTACAAAGGTTAAACAGGCACCAAAACCACTGGGAAATGCTATTGATTGACGCTAAAACCCGAGAAGTAAATGTGAGTCTTGAAGAAAAAGACAAACACTATGTAGACATTACTGACGACATTATCTTTTTAGACGATAAAGAGCATTTTGTTATTAAAAGTGAAAGGTCTGGTTTTTGGCACTTGTATCTGCACAAAGTGGACGGGCCACAAGTAGGCATAATTACACGCGGAGAATGGGAAGTTGACCAATTGCTGGGTGTAGACGAAAAGAATGGGAAAGTATACTTTTCTAGTACCGAGGTATCGCCTATGGAAAGGCACGTCTATGCTGTCGACATTTCAGGAAAGAACAAAAAACAACTTACAACAGGTAAAGGCACTCACCGTGCGGTATTTAGCAACGATTACTCCACATTCTTCCATACATACAATACTGCTGCAACACCTCATGTGTATAGCATCAACAACAATAATGGAGAAACAGTGCGCCTGTTGGAGGATAACGCTGCGTATAAAACCAAGTTAGCTGAATATAAACTTGGCCCTATAGCCTTTGAAAATATTGACTTAGAAAATGGTGTGAGTTT
>Ga0222716_10002004_pt1 | contig 16716 bp, 18 predicted proteins | sample C33_13DmetaG_FD_165044 | JGI IMG/M metagenome (GOLD analysis project Ga0222716, IMG submission 165044) | Estuarine water microbial communities from San Francisco Bay, California, United States - C33_13D | ecosystem: Environmental > Aquatic > Marine > Unclassified | place: USA: California... | reverse complement strand
TGGAGTTACGTAAAATGATGCCCTTCATGGAAGATGCCCGCCGAGCAGGTGTGTTAAAGCCAACGATTCAAAAATTCTACCGTGTAGCAGGCAGCACAACCCAGCTCAAGGGGGTTGAGTCTGATATCGTTTTACCATCATTGCTTGATGCATTTGAGGTGGGTGAGAAATATTTAGATCATGCACTGCCGCACGATAACATACGACGTGCCCCAGGATTAAAGCCGCTCGACCGTGATAATCTTTTTGTGGCTGAGCTAAAGCAAAATAGTGATCGCCGAGTGAAGGCTTGTCAGGACTTTAATTACACTGATCAGGATGCTAAACGGATGGTTGATCGCCGCAACAGAAACACTGTCTCCCTCAACAAAGAGCTTAGAAAAAAAGAACTTAATGAGGCTGAAGAGCGCAGAAAATTGCGTAACATCGAGCGTAACAAACGATTTGGTAAGCTTGCTGAGAGTGATATGAAAATTTATCGTTTCTATCGCCTAGACCTTGAAGATGTAAAACGAGAAACACTCGTTGAGATTGATCGTGATAAAATCAACAGCAGTTATATGCGAAAGGCAAAAGATGATCTCAAAGATTTAGATGACACCCCGGAGTGGCCGAGTGGGTTAGACCCCGTAAAGCGGGAGAGTATTCAAATCCTGGCAGATTTGGTGGAGGCAACAAAACGCGCTGATATAGCGGGTGCAGTTCAGAACAACAACGGTTGATTGTAAGTATGGGTGAGGAAATTAGCTCAAACTTAGCTGTAATTCGTAATCGGGTAAAACAAGCGGCTGAGCGAGCTGGTCGTGACCCTAGATCTGTTCAGCTTCTTGTGGTATCGAAAACGTGGCCAGCAGACAAGGTTGCTGTAGTTGCTGATGCTGGGCACACTTGTTTTGGTGAAAATAAGGTTCAAGAAGCTGAGGGTAAAGTTCCACAGTTGCCGCAAAACCTCAATTGGCATCTTATTGGGCATCTACAACGCAATAAAGTGCGCAAGGCGCTACGACATTTTAATACTATTCATAGTATTGATTCGCTTAAGCTCGCTCGGCATACTTCTCATGTAGCTATGGAGCTTGGTGAAAAACCTAAAATCTACCTTCAGGTAAATTTAGCTGAGGAGGAGAATAAAAATGGATACGTTATCTCCGAGCTCAAGCGTGATATAAATGATTTGTTGGCCTTGCCGTCGGTTTCTATTGTTGGGCTAATGTGTATCCCGCCTGCTGCCGAATCATCTGAGCAAATGAGGCCTTGGTTTGTTAAGATGCGCGAATTACGTGATGAGCTTGAAGATCATACAGGGGCAGTGTTCCCCGGGTTGAGTATGGGAATGAGTAGTGATTTTGAAGTGGCTATCGAAGAAGGAGCCACGATTGTCCGTGTTGGTTCCGCAATATTTGGGACTCGAAACTACCTATGATACGGCTGATCAATAATACTGTCATTGGCAACGAGCTGGCCCTGGTCTGGGGTGATGGTTCCGAGTGTTATATACAGCTCGAAACCTTGAGGAAGCACTGCCCATGTGCTGTATGTCAAGGAGAGCCAGATGCTATGGGTTATGTTGTAAAGCCGGCTGTTGCGCACACCGATCTTAGTTTCCAACTTATTAGTATGCAGCATGTTGGAGGATATGCATTGCAATTGAAGTGGGCAGACGGGCATAGCTCTGGGATTTACAGCTATGAATTGTTACAAAGTTTAGACTAAGAAACGTTCATTATAATCGTATATTAGACGACATGAAACTGGGGCGCATATATTTTTGGGTATTAGCTATTGGCACGGCACCCGTGCAAGTTTCAGGTGATGTTTTGCCTGAGACGGTCATATCGGCAAGCCGATCAGCTGAGCTTTTGCGCGATAGTCCTTATTCAATTTCTCTCATTGGAGAAGATGAGCTATTACAAAATTCTATTCGCACGCTGCCTGAAGCTCTGAAACTGAGCCCCGGTGTCATGATTCAGAAAACAACCCATGGTCATGGGTCGCCGTTTATTCGTGGATTTACGGGGAGGCAGAATCTTCTTTTAGTAGATGGTGTTAGAATTAATAATTCCACATTTCGTAGTGGCCCAATACAGTATTGGAATACTGTGGACAGCTCCGCAGTGGATCGGCTTGAGTTGGTTAAGGGACAAGGTTCCGTTCTCTATGGATCCGATGCGATAGGCGGCACGCTAAATACCCTCACGAAGTCTTCAAATTTTCGAGAACGACTTGATGGATGGTTTAATAATAATTCTCTTTTCTACCGGTTTGATACCAATAGTCGCAGCCATGTAGGTCGTTTTGAATCATCCTTCGGTGAAGGTGGCAAATGGGGTGTTTTACTTGGGGTTAGTCAGAAAAACTTTGGAGACATTCGCGATTCATCGGTCGGGCGTATGGAAAATACTGGATATGATGAAATTGATGCTGATTTTCGTATAGATGTAGCTATCAGTTATGCCACCACGCTGACATTGGCACATCATCGCGTCAATCAGGATGACGTATGGCGATGGCATTCCACTATCTACAACCCTGGTTGGAATCATGGAGGTTATGTTGTTACGCCTGGTGCCTTTGCTGCAAGGATTTATGATCAGGAGCGTTCTCTGACATATCTTAAGCTTGAGGGTGGAGAAGGAGAGGGATGGCTTAAAAAATGGTCAGCTACCTTGTCTTATCAGAAGTCACAGGATTCCCAGTTTCAGAACCGTGCCCTCACAGATATTCGTACACAACTAGCTGAGGTGCAAACATGGGGCCTTGGATTACAAATGGAGTCTGATTTTGGAGATGGATCGTTACTTTATGGAGTTGATTACTACCACGACTCAGTTGATTCGGCAGGAACTCGCACTGGTAAAGACCCACGCTCCCAACGGCCTGTTGCGGATGATTCTAGTTATGATTTGTTAGGTGTCTACGGTCAGTATCGATGGACGCCATTTGTGGATGTTCCCAAACTGAAAACCACGCTTGGCGTGCGCTTCACTCATGCTGAAGCAAGAATTGGTAAGAATTTTGATTCAACAATTGGTGCTGACATTTCCACCAGTAAGCAGTGGCAAAACTGGGTTGCCAGTGCACGTGCGATCTACGAATTCAATGAGCGCTGGAATACTTATGCAGGTATCTCTCAAGGTTTTCGTGCACCTAACCTCAACGATATGAGTGGAAACCTGACCAGCCGATCTGGCTTTACAGCCTTGGGTTCGTTAGACCTTGAGCCTGAAAAATTCATCTCCTACGAGATTGGCAGTCGTTTCCAGTCGGAAAGAGCCAGTTTTTCGGTCGCAGCATATTACACAGCCATTGATAACGTGATCATCGGAGTTCCTGCCGCGGCGGGAAGCACGACGCTCATTACCTCTAATGGGCGCGACGGTGAAGTCTATGGAATTGAAGCTGAAGCTAGTTATCACTTGAACGACCAGTGGACACTCTCGGGTTATGCCTCATGGCAAGAAGGTTACACGGAATCGAACGCATTCGTCGGTGGACCCCAAAACCGTGGCTATCTTTCACGCATAGCACCCCTGATGGGAAGTGTGGCCCTGCGCTGGACTCATCCTAACGAGAAATTGTGGATTGAAGGTCGCCTGACCGCTGCCGCCACAGCGGATAAACTTGCTGCCAATGATAAAGGCGACACCCAACGTATTCCGATAGGTGGCACACCTTCATACGTGACAGCTTCCATCTTGGCAGGATGGCAAGCGCGAGAAGATCTGAGTCTTACTCTGGCATTAGAAAACATGACTAACGAGGACTATCGTATTCACGGTAGTGGTCAGAATGAGCCCGGATTTAATGCTATTTTAGGTGTGAGGCTTGACTTTTAGGATGCTGGTTATTTCTACTGTCTCAGATATGCTCCTGTGTCACCGCCTTTTGTTAGCATAATACTACTGCCACCGTAACGATGTGTGATGACCGCGTCAGCTATGACCTTGATGTTATAGACGATTCCCAGCTTTGAAATTGGGCGCCGTACGTGGGGGTGATTCATCCCTCTTGGTGGCACATTAAAAAGCGTGGACGGGCGCCAATAGAACTTGGGCCTGTGTATTGTTTGTTAGGGTTCGCTGTTACGAGGCTTTTTGTTGTATTACTACTTTGCCTTTCTCTTCGCTTTTCTCTCCCTAGCCTTTCTGAGCCGCTCTTCTCTTAGTTTAAGATTCGGCATTTTCATGGGTCGGTATTTTAGTAGGTCTGGAGTCGGGAGTAAGACAGGTTTGCCTTTAACCGGGCGGTCAAGATTTTCGTTGAGTTGGGCCTCGGTGATAGGCTTGGAAGAGACGCCATCCGCAGGGACCTCAGCGCGTGCGAGCCATACTATCGCGTTCAATACTAATTTGCGAAAGTCATTGATTGCCCAGTTGCGATGGTAGTGCCCTCCTACAAATCCAACACCTCGACCGCCGTTCTTGGGATCTCGGCACCACATCAATGCTTGTTTCGTCCCCATGGTGCGTTCACCGTGTTCGTTCCAAAGGTTGATGTAGCGAACAATTTTTTCCTGAGTAGGAACGGACGTGGCTAGAGCATGGCAGCAGTTGCATTCTTGCTTGGTAGGAAAACGCATGTTCCAGTAGTATTCATCGAACGATTTAAAACCGGGTGTGACGCCATTGCCAACCGGGTGGTTTTCCTTTGGGGTGATATCGGCAATCCAGTGTGGGTTCACCGACCAGCCGGTTTCCATGTAGCCACCGATCCATGGGCTGAAATATTTTTTGCCAATTTCTTTGGATGGATGCACGCCGTAGTGCATGAACATAATGCTCATGCCCGCTTTGACTTTTTGATCGAGGAATTCGTATTTTTCCCCGAATTGCCCACCAGCGTCGGCATAAATGATACAGGCATCTACATTGTTAAAAATTGATTCGTCTTTTGGCCAACCGTAGTGATGCACCTTAGCTGCTATATCGAGTCCGCTTTCATTGAGCGCTTTGGCCAAGAGCATACAGCCTGCCCGGAATTCGTGTTCGCCATTGGCGTGGCTGGGAGCTCCCGCGATGAACAGGATGTTTTTTTTAGCGAGAGCAGGCGTTAGTAGAAATATGAGGAGTGCAGTGATTCGGACTAATTGCATAGTAAAGTGATGATGGATAATGAGGTTGTTATTACGATGAAAAAAAAGGGCGTCTTGCATTAATTATCTGTATCCTATAAAGGTATGTAATCATAAATGAACGTGCTAAAAAAAAGATGAATCACCAATTTTTTTTCAAATGGGTCATGTTAATGATGTCTTTCTCGATCCAGCTTCTAGACGGAGCAGAGCAATTTTCAAAGTTCCCGGAATATCAAAAAGGAATTGCACGCTCTCTCAAGCAGGCGGGTTCAAACCGTGCAGAGCTTATCAAGGCACTGAGGCATGCTCCCACGGAACAAACCAAAGGTATGCAATTTTTGATTGCCTACATGCCTGGGCACGATTGTAAGTTATTAAAGGCTGAATTCCTTCTCAGTAACGTGGCATGGGCATATAAGGCACGAAATACCTATTCTTGGGCAAAGAAGGTGCCTGAAGATATATTTTTAAATGATATTCTACCATACGCTGCATTGAATGAGCGCCGTGATAATTGGCGGGAAGATTTTTACAAACGATTTAGCAAACACGTCATCAACGCTAAAACTCAAATAGAGGCAATCAAGGCGGTTAATAATGCGATCATGAGAGAGGTAAAGGTCAAGTATAGCACAAAAAGAAAAAAGCCAGATCAGTCGCCCTACGAGTCTATGGAACAGGGGCTGGCAAGTTGTACGGGATTATCTATTTTGCTGAATAGTGCTTTTCGTGCTGTAGGTATACCATCTCGTGTGGTGGGTATTCCCATGTGGACTACGAAGCGGGGTAATCACAATTGGGTAGAGGTGTGGACTACTGAGCAAAAGAGGTGGCAATTTACCGAATATTATCCTGACAAGGATGGCCTTGATCATGGGTGGTTGCTTGGTGATGCGGCCAAAGCAAATGAGCATAGTTATTATCACAGCATTTACAGCAGTTCTTGGAAATCGACAGGTCATCACTTCCCACTTGTCTGGGACATGCATCGAAAAGATGTGCCTGCAGTTAATGTCACTCGCCGCTATGTTATGTTGGGTGGTGGTATTGGGGGTGAGAGCGCCTGCGAGCTTCGAATTCAATATTTGATAGGTAATAAACGCATGGTGGTGCCTGTTTCTGTCTATCAGGGAGACGTTAAACTGATGGTGGGGGAATCTCCCATGCCCACTGATGACGTGAATCGCTATTTCTCAGTCAGAGTTAAAATGGGACAAATCTATCAGATTGCGTGGAAAGACCCCAAGACTGGGAAAGCTAAAAGATTACAGGTAACTACTCCCAAAGATAAAGCCTGGTTAGTGGTGACACTAGAGTAGGTATTGATGGTATGGGTATAAAAAACAGGCGACCGGTTAGGGACGCCTGATTGAAAGATATCATGAAATATAACTACGGAAGGTTGGGTAATTCGATGAAGCCTTCTAGTTTGCGGATCCGCGTTGGGTGCCGCATCTTACGTAGGGCCTTGGCTTCGATTTGACGAATACGCTCTCGTGTCACTTGGAACTGTCGGCCCACTTCTTCAAGTGTGCGTGAGTAGCCGTCTTTGAGTCCGAAGCGTTGTTCTAATACCTCGCGCTCACGTTCGGTGAGGGTGTCGAGGACGTCACCAATTTTTTCCTTGAGCATGGCGAAGCCCGCTTCCTCCATGGGGTTTTCAGCGGCTTTATCTTCGATGAAGTCACCAAATGATGTGTCGTCTGAATCACCGACTGGGGCTTGTAAGGAAATTGGCTGCTGAGCCATCTTGAGAACTGCACGAACTCGCTCGACGGGAAGGTGAATCTCCTCGGCAATTTCATCTGGACTAGGTTCCCGGCCGTATTCCTGAACGAGCTGTTTCTGCACACGCATCAGCTTGTTGATCGTCTCGATCATGTGGACTGGAATACGAATCGTGCGCGCTTGATCGGCAATCGAGCGGGTGATTGCTTGGCGAATCCACCATGTGGCGTAAGTTGAGAATTTGTATCCGCGTCGATACTCAAACTTTTCCACAGCCTTCATCAGTCCCATATTTCCTTCCTGAATTAAATCAAGGAATGAAAGCCCACGGTTGGTGTATTTTTTGGCGATGGAGATGACTAGACGTAAGTTAGCCTCAACCATTTCCGTTTTTGCTTGATATGCCTCGCGGGTTCGCTGGCGTAAATCGCGGCGAGAACCGGAAAAGTCTTCTGCTTTGTGCCATGCGAGCTGTTGGATCTCTCGCACCTTAGTTTCAAACTCCTTATCACTTGGTTTTGATTTTAGTTTGCGTTCATAACGCCAGAGTTTTTTCTGATTGTCTTCGACCTGCACATTGAAGTCTTCAATGACTTTTTGTTTGTAATAAAAGCGGTTGTATAGACGCGCAATAGAAACGGCATTCTTATCAAAACGCTCGATGAGTTTTGTTCTGCCACGTGGGCTCTTTGCTTGGAGTTTACGAAAAATCTGATCGTTTTCTTCGTGGAGGTTACGAACTTGTTCGCACAGTTTTGGGAGTGCTCGCATGTAGCGTTCGCGGCTCTCAATCTTCTTATCCTGAATCACGCGGTCAAAACGTTCCTTACCACGGCCGAGGCGGTCTGCGAGGTCGAGGTAGGCGGTGGCAATGAATCCGAATTTGTGGAGTTCTTTGTTAGCCGCGATTTCTGCATCTTCGATACGCTTGGAAATTTCAACCTCCTGTTCACGGGTCAGCAGAGGGACTTGTCCCATTTGCTTAAGGTACATGCGTACTGGATCGTCAAGGATATCGAGCTTCTGATCTGCCTTGGTCGTGACTGCTTCACCTGAGTCCTTTTTTCGATCGCGATAGGAATCTACCTCTGAAGCGTCGATAATATCGAACTCCATCTTGCGCAGACGGTCGAGTATGGCCTCAACATCATTTGGATCAACAAGATCGTTGGGTAATACCTCGTTGACATCATCGTATGTGAGGTATTCTTGCTCTTTAGCCAGTTTGATCAGTTCACGGATCTTATCCTGAATTTCGGGGGTATCGATACGCCTCTTAGGTGCGTTTGGCGCCTTTTTTTGAGGAGTGGCCTTCTTCTTGGGAGCAGCCTTCTTCTTAGGGGCGGCCTTCTTCTTAGGAGCGGCCTTCTTCTTAGGAGCGGCCTTCTTCTTGGGAGCAGCCTTCTTCTTGGGAGCAGCCTTCTTCTTGGGAGCAGCCTTCTTCTTAGGGGCGGCCTTCTTCTTAGGAGCGGCCTTCTTCTTAGGGGCGGCTTTCTTGGCTACCTTTGTTGAAGATTTTTTGGCTGCTTTTTTGGCAGTGGTTTTTTTAGCCGCAGCTTTTTTCTTAGCCATGATTTGTTGGATTAAATTGGATGAATTGAGGGGTGGGGAATAAGTATGATGATTTGGACTGGATACACCTCACCCAGTACTGTGGCCGAAGATATGAAAGAACATCAACGGGCGGTGAATCTCTGTGAGAGATACGCAGAGGTCAAGGTAAATATTAGGTAGAAACTCACAAAGAATGAGGGCTCGGATTACTCTCTTAAGCGTTCGATATCGGCTCCAAGCATGATGAGTTTGTCATCAATATTCTCATATCCACGATCAATGTGGTATAGTCTGTTGATTTCTGTTGTGCCCTCTGAGCATAAGCCAGCAAGAACGAGAGCGGCCGAGGCCCTCAGATCTGATGCCATAACGGGAGCTGCGGACATGTTGTGGTTGCCGTGAATCACGGCGGTGCCATTATCAACTTTGATGTCGGCTCCCATTCGTGACATCTCGGCACAGTGCATGAAGCGTTGTGGGAAAATGGTATCCTCAACAACGGAAATACCTGGTGTGACGGCAAATAATGCGGTGAATTGTGCCTGCATATCGGTGGGAAAACCAGGAAATGGTGCAGTTACGATATTCGCTCCGACCGGATTTTTTCCAGGTTTGACGGTACATGTGCTACCTGTCTTATCGAATGTGACATCGTGACCTGCTTCAATCAGTTTTTCGGTAGAGGGTCTCAAATCATCCTCGCAGACGCGGTGCAGCGTGATTCCCTTGTCTGGGCATCCTGCCATGGCTCCAGCTACCATAAATGTGCCGGCCTCAATGCGGTCAGGTATGACTGTGTGCTCGACGCCATGAAGCTTCTTAACCCCTTTGATGGTAATTCGGCGCGTACCAGCTCCTTCGATGTTTGCACCCATCTTATTGAGGAAATTAGCCAGATCTACCACTTCAGGCTCTGCCGCGGCTGACTCGATGACCGTGGTGCCGTCAGCGAGCACGGCTGCCATCATGAGGTTGTCTGTGCCGAGCACGGTAGGGCCGTGTTTTCCGCGCAGATCAACTTCGCTTCCATGAAGGCCTGATGGTGCCGTTATGTGCATATTGCCTCCAGTCATGTCAATATTTGCACCAATGGCTTGCAGTCCTTTGAGGTGGAGATCTACTGGGCGGTCTCCAATGACACATCCACCTGGCAGTGAGACGCTCGCAGTATTTAGGCGCGCCAGCAGCGGACCCATTATACAAATGGATGCGCGCATCTTACGGACAATCTCATATGGGGCGTTGTGTCCGATGTTCTCGGCAGTGATCCTCACCGTTCCGCTTGAACGTTCCACCTCGGCGCCAAGAGCGGTGAGTATTTGGATCATATAATTGGTGTCAGATACATCTGGAACACGACGGATGATACATGGCTCACCCGTGAGTAGGGTGGCAGCAAGTATCGGTAGTGATGCATTTTTGGAGCCTGATATGTGTACGGATCCACTGAGGGATTTACCGCCTCGAACGTAAAGTTTGTCCATTTTTGTGGTAGCGAGTAGCCAGTTGTTATTTAGTGGGGGAATGTGGCGATGGGAAAACGGCGAATGCCATTCAGATCCTTGTGAGTATAGATGTCGGTAAATCCATTGTTCTTGAGTATGGTTTCTACAGCATCTGCTTGATTATAGCCAATTTCTAGTGCGATAATACCGCCTGGATGAAAGTATGCTGGAGCTTGCTGAATGAATTCGCGGATAATGTCCAGCCCGTCTTTTCCTCCAAAAAGTGCGAGCGGAGGATCGTGTAGGACTTCGCGTGATAGCTTTTCTCTGTTGTCCTCTTCGATGTAGGGTAGGTTCGCCGCAATGAGATGGTATTTTTCAGTTTCTAGATTTGAGAACAGGTCGGACCAGATAAGTTTTACGCGACCGATTCCGAGTAAGGTATTATTTTCCTCGGCGAGCGCCAGTGCGTCGTGGCAAACATCCACGAGCGTGGCTTGCTCACATCTCCCACCGAGCTCTGCTGCCAGTGTCAGGCCGAGCACGCCGGAACCAGACCCCATATCGAGAATTTGTAGAGCTTCTTGTTGGTCGGAGGTCTTCGCTAATATAATTGATGCAAGCTCTTCTGTCTCGGGTCGCGGAACCAAGGCGCGTGAATCTGTTTTAAATTCCCGCCGGTAGAATTCGACAGTACCGAGAATATGCTGAAGTGGTTCACCATTAGCTCGGCGTTTAAGTTGTTCGCGCAGAGGTGCTAGTTCATCGTCGGTCATTGGCCGATCAAACTGAAGATAGAGCTCAACACGTGAGCATTTCAATAAATGAGTGACAAGCAGTTGCATATTGCGTCGTGCATCATCAATGCCTTTTTTCTTCAAATAGGCAGTTCCTTTATCGATTGTATCCAGAACAGTAGTCACGTTGAATATGGGTTAATAGGTGTATTATCTTGAGTGATTAAATCAGCACAGGTTTGTGAGTGGGATGCCTGACTTCTGATGGGGGGCCGGGAAAGTGGTCACCAATGAAGCGATCCCAGACTTCGCGGGTTTCTTCAGAGATGGTTTCGTTGAGCTTTTCCTCGCATTTGCCGCACATGAGCATGGGGAAAACCCCTTTGATGAGATCTTCGCCCGCGAACATGCCGCCGAGGCTGTAGTTCTTGAGCGAGGAGACATCTGTATCACATGTGATGCAATGGGAAATATAGTCAGCCACATCTGCATCTGATCCGAGCTCCTGTTCACGTTCATCGATATTTGCGTGATCATGAATAAAATCAAACATGGCTACCCGTGATTCTTCGGAGAGTTTTTCGTTCATTGCTTCGCGGCAATTGATACACATTGCCATCTCGTAAACACACTCGTCACCCGCAAAGGATTTATTAACGATATACATACTCACCTCTGTGAGATTACGATCGCAGGCGCAACAGTGGCGGAAAGCTTCGCCGGTTTCGAGAGAATCAAATCGGGATGACACGTGCGTAGTGTGCGCTGATTCTCATGAGAGTTCAAGTACGACTGGGCAGTGATCGGATCCTAACACATTGGTCAGTATTTCCGCTGTTTTTATCTGTTTCATAAAGGGGGAAGAAACGCAAAAGTAGTCGAGCCGCCAGCCAATGTTTTTGCCGCGCGCTCCGGCGCGGTAACTCCACCATGAGTAGGCATCCGTTTTGTCGGGGTGAAAATGGCGAAAAGAATCGATGAATCCTGCGTTTAGGATACTATCGAAGTTCGCTCTTTCTTCGTCGGAAAACCCTGGATTTTTGTGGTTTTGTTTAGGGCGGGCCAAGTCAATTTCCTGGTGTGCGACGTTCAGGTCGCCGCAGAAAATCACAGGTTTGCTTTTTTCTAAATCCTTGCAGTAAGCAAGAAAATCAGCGTCCCATTGTTGTCTGTAGGGAAGGCGGCGAAGTTCATTTTGGGAGTTGGGGGTGTAAACAGTGATGAGGAAAAAGTCAGTGAACTCCGATGTAATTACGCGACCCTCTGTATCATGTTCATCGATGCCAATGTCGTAGCTTATATTGATTGGTTTGATCTTAGAAAAAATGGCTGTTCCAGAATAGCCGGGTTTGTCTGCTGCATTCCAAAATGCATGGTAGCCGCTCATCTCTAATGGTAGATCGACTTGCTCTGGGCGTGCTTTAGTTTCCTGTAAACAAAGTACATCGGGATCATGCTCGGTTACAAATTCGGCGAAGTTCTTTTTTATGACGGCACGTATTCCGTTGACGTTCCAAGAAATTATTTTCATCTAGCGGTTAGTAGTTGGTTGTATTGTTTTAGCCTGGCGGCCAGGTCATTTTTCTGCCGGCGAGGATGTGTAAGTGTAAGTGTGGGACTTCCTCGCCGCCATCTTGACCATTATTTATTACGGTGCGAAAACCGTTTTGCTCGAAGCCTTCTTGTTTGGCGATCATTTGAGCTGTTAGGATAAGGTGTCCGAGAGTTTCCTTGTCTTCAGGTTTGGCCTCAGCAATCCGTACGATTGGTTTTTTTGGAACAATAAGTAAGTGGATCGGTGCCTGTGGGTTGATGTCGTGAAAGCACAGGCAGAGATCGTCTTCATAGACAATATCTGCTGGGATTTCTCGTGCCGCAATTTTTTCAAAAAGTGTGGGCATGTTACGCTAGGCTGAGTCTAATTTCGCGAGGATTGGGCAGTGTTGATTGGCCGTGTTTCATCAAAAAAGTAATGATTTCCTCGTGTAATTTATCGCAGTGTGTGGTCCAGCGAGTCACATTGCGTAGGAGTTTCACGCAGTCACGCGTTCCCGTGAAATGGAGCTCTTCAACTCCATGTAGCTTGAGATCCTCAATCTCATCGTGAACTTTATTGAAAAAAGCTAACTCAAATCCGTTACCGGCTTCTTTGGCTGCGCGTGACAGTGATAGCGTCACGGGTGGAGCAAGCAGAGGGAGTGTTTGGGCGATAGCCTCACAGCCAATTCTTTTGAGCATACGGCGAACTCTTGTATGAAGTTCTTCGACAGTCAGTACCCGTAACGGACACTTATTTTCAAGATAGTGAAGAATGCCTTCTAGCAAGTCATCTACAAAAGGGAAGTCATCGCGTTCTGCTGCTTGTGCTCCACGTATGATTGTATCACGCAGCCACTCGGTGCCATAACCACTCACTTGTTGTCGGCCAACTTGGAGCACGGGGCGATTTCCTACGATACAAATCATTTGGTATGGAGGTAGAGCTGGGGAGGGGGATTTACTCTTTAAAAAGTTTGCGTTGGTATGGATCTCGAGCGGTACGGTGCTCGAGTGCCTGTATTTCGCGGATGAATTCTCCGACATCTTCGAACTGGCGATATACGGATACATAACGCACGTATGCAACAGGGTCGATTTCACGTAGCTTGGTCATCACACGTGGACCAATGCTACTGGAGGGCACTTCTGTGAGGTTGTCCTTATGTAACTCGGCTAGGATTTCTTCCACGGCTCGATCCAGACGATCTATGGATACTGGGCGTTTTTCGCATGCTTTGACCAATCCTCGGAATATTTTCTCTCGGTTGAGTGATTCCCTGGTTCCGTCACGCTTTACCACTTGTAGCTCCGTGCGCTCGATTTGCTCGTATGTTGTGTAGCGGTAGTCGCAGGCGAGGCATACCCTGCGTCGCCGTGTGGTCGTGCCATCCCTCGACATTCGTGAGTCGATGACTTTATCCTTGAGTGATCCGCACTGAATACAACGCATGGGGAGATAGCTAGTTTGGAATAGCTTGAGCTCATAAAAACAGCATATGTGGCACCCTGAAAGAAAAAAACATACTATATTTAGGGGGGCGACGAAGTGTCCGCTGCTTGAGAAGTGCTAAAACACAGCGCGAGGTGGTTACACGCAGGGCGAACCCGCAGGTGAGATTCCGGTAAAAAAGGGAATCTGAACACAAAAATCGGCTTAGCTCATGGCTACTGCCGGCACTTCTCCAGCAAGCTATCCAAGTACTTGGTGACATGGAGTAGTCCGTCTTTCCACTCAGAGTCACTGAGAACGTCAAGATCGTTTCGGGCTTGCACCAGTAAATCAGCCGCGGTATCGAGGGATTATTCAACTGAGCCTTCGTATTCTGCGATGCCGATGAGCACCGGGAGATCGAGCGGCTGCTGCTCGATGATACGTTTGTTGAGTTTTTCACGCTGAGCGGGATCGGCTTTTTCTAGTAAATTGAGTAGTGGCAGCGTAAGCTTACCCTTCTCAAGATCTGTGCGGAGAGTTTTCCCGACTTCTTCCTCGGTTCCGACAAGATCTAGGCAGTCGTCATAAATTTGGTAGGCGGTGCCGAGTTTCATGCCGTAGTCGTACAATTGCTCTTCGATTTTTTTGGACATGCCTGAGAGGTAGGCAGAGATGCCAGTGGCGGCGGCAAATAGAGCACCTGTTTTCATTTCGATGATGTGGAAATAATCATCTTTCGTCAGAGTTAGATCAAATCTACGTTGAGTTTGCATCACCTCACCTTGACATACATCTCGTGAACCTCTGCCAACTTTGCGACAAACCTCGATATCTCCGAAATCAGTTGCAAGCAATAAAGAGTGAGAAAACAGAGCGTCGCCTAGTAAAACAGCCATGCCATTACCCCACTTTGCATTTGCGGTAGGCATTTTTCTTCGAGTGTCGGCACCATCAATGATGTCATCGTGCACAAGTGTAGACATGTGTATGAGCTCGAGGATGACGCCTACCTTCAAATGTTCTGATGTCACTCCGCCGGTGGCGCCTCCTGCTAGGATTGCGAGTGCAGGTCTAATACGTTTTCCGTTGGTGTTGCAGATGTAGTCAACATAAGGTTCTACGCAGGGGTCAAAGGCACGAACTTGATCGCGGATTTGAGCCTCTACATCTTTGAGCTCTGCTTTAACGAGCTTAAACGGCGTATTGATATCTTGTATGGCTTTTATCGAGGGCATGAAAATAATGGGTCATGAGTATATGGCACATGATGAGTTTTTTGCAAATGTTATCACAGCTTGGAGCGCGAGAAAAACAGGCCATAGGATACCTACGCTGATCCGAAGTGGTAGCGTGCGCTTTCCAAAATACCACATGTGATCTCGTCGAATTCGAGCCCATTCGTGTTGATTTTCAAATGTGCAGCCTTTTCGTACATCGGGTTGCGTTCTTCAAGTAGGCTAGTGATGGCGGCCATGGGGTCATCGCACTGCAGGAGTGGTCGGTGGTTGCTGTTTGATGTGTGGGCAAGAATATCTTTCGGGGTGCAGTGCAGCCAGACTACGAATCCAAGTTCGCGTAATAGCAATTGGTTTTCCTCTCTCACGGCCATGCCTCCACCGGTCGAAATAACATGGTTGTGACATCGTTGATCGATGAGTTTTTTGAGCAATGAAGTTTCCATGTTGCGAAATGGTTCTTCTCCATGTTGTTCAAAAATTTGAGGTATGGGCATGCCTTCTTCTTGCTCAATCGCGTGGTCGGTATCAATGAGACGATAGCCAATCTTTTTTTGTAAAATACGCCCCATGGTCGATTTGCCAGACCCCATAAATCCGATCAGCACAATGTTGCGCATCAGTTTATTAGTCTCTGGATGGTCGATTTTCATGACTTGATACTAGGCTAGAATTAGAATGATGCGATAGTGGATGACAAAAAAATGAGATAACCTCATCCATGGTGGAATCGTGATGAGGTGCGGTATTAGCTTCTAATTGATGGGGAAATACGATATTTCCAACGGCGTGACTGAGACACATATGATTGATGCATCTGATCCAGCATCGCAAAAGAAAGTTGTCAAGGAGGTCGTGGGGCTTCTATCCGACGGTAATGTCGTGGCTCTACCTACTGAGACTGTTTATGGTTTGGGTGCTGATGCATTGAATGCGGATGCCGTTGCTAAGGTTTTCGCTGTGAAGGAACGGCCTGAGTTTGACCCGTTAATTGTGCACGTTGGATCCTATGAACAGGTGGATGAGGTGGCGGAAGTGCCCGACGATTTACGTGAGATAGTTGATAAGCTTATGAAAGCATTTTGGCCTGGGCCGCTCACACTGGTTCTGCCGAAAAAAGACTGTGTGCCAAGCATTGTGACAAGTGGTCTGTCATCAGTGGCTGTGCGAATGAGCGGGCATCCAATTATGAAAGCTATTGTGCGTGGGCTTGGTAATCCAATTGCAGCCCCGAGCGCTAACCGTTTTGGCAGAATTAGCCCAACGTCGGCAAGTGCTGTGGTAAAAGAGCTTGGCGGGCGTATCTCGGCTATTGTTGATGGTGGCGCGTGCAGGGAAGGACTTGAAAGCACTATTATACGTCCAGAAGCGGGCGACAAAAAACCAATCCTTCATTTGTTGCGTGCAGGTCCAATCACCAAAGAACTATTGCAACGCTTCGGAAAAGTAGAGCGCCCCAAAAAACCTCGAAGTACTGAGGCACCTGAGGCCCCCGGTCAGTTGGCGAGTCATTACGCACCCACCACGCCACTTCGGCTTCTCAAGAACCCAGAAGATTTTCAACCGGAGAGGGGGAAAAAATACGGGCTATTAAGCTACTGTGGTGCAGAAAAAGCTGGGTTTATCAATCTTCACCAATGGGATGTGGTGGAGGAGTTATCACCCGGTAACGGGAAGCTTGCTGAGGCGGCGGTGAGGTTGTTTTTTGTTCTTCGCAAACTCGACGAGAGCGGCGTAGATGAAATTATTGCTGAACCTGTCTCTGAGACTGGGCTGGGTGTGGCTATTATGGACAGATTGCGTCGAGCCAGCGTTAATTAGTGCAATGCTTTTACATCCACTCGTTATGCACCATAAAAAGTTGATTATTTAAAATGCTACGTTCTCTGATGAAAGTATCTGGCTTCACGGCTATAAGTCGTGTGTTGGGTTTTTTGCGGGATATTTTAATTGCGAGATACCTCGGGTCAGG
>Ga0222716_10002002_pt1 | contig 16718 bp, 10 predicted proteins | sample C33_13DmetaG_FD_165044 | JGI IMG/M metagenome (GOLD analysis project Ga0222716, IMG submission 165044) | Estuarine water microbial communities from San Francisco Bay, California, United States - C33_13D | ecosystem: Environmental > Aquatic > Marine > Unclassified | place: USA: California... | reverse complement strand
TTGTGGAATAGTCGGAGGTTGTGGAATAGTCGGAGGTTGTGGAGGTTGTGGAATAGTCGGAGGTTGTGGAGGTTGTGGAATAGTCGGAGGTTGTGGAATAGTCGGAGGTTGTGGAATAGTCGGAGGTTGTATAGATTGTTCAACCATATGAGATGCATCTGGCGTTGAATTTTCTACGGAGAATGATTCTTCCATTAGTGGATTATCGTTCAAGATTAGCATAGATGATTTAGGTTCGGAATTATCATTTTCAATGGAATTATCACTTATTAATGAATCATCATTTTGTTCTTCTTTGGGTTTTAAATATACACTTCCATGAGTTAATTTGGAGACATTATCACTTGTAATTATTCGCATTTGAACATTCATTGTGGTTAATTCTTGCATTAACAATTTGAAACTATAAGGTATATTTACTATACTAAATTCCTTACCATATTTAGTTATTAAATATGGATTCATATTTTGTTCTGTCATATCATATTCTATCGGACCATCCGATAATAAACTATAAAAATGTTTTTTGTCTTTGTTATATATCGAAATCGTACCACTTTGATTACAAATGGCCATTTTATAATCATCACCACGTTTCATCATAGAATCTTTTAAAAACGAACTCATTCCGTGAGATACGACACCATCACGTTCCATTTCACCAATACGTAATCCACCATCATTAGCTCTTCCGTGATTGGTTTGTCTCGTCAATAAGTCTCTTTGACCGGTGGCTCTATAATTAATTTTATCTTTAACCATATGCTTCAATCTCATATAGTAAGTTGGTCCCATAAATATTTCACTAGTAATTTGTTCACCAGTTAATCCATTATATAATATTTCATTTCCTTCCGATTGATATCCTAAATCATTCAAATGCTTACCAATGTTTTCGTGTTTAGGTCCTTTGTTTAAGAATGCGGTACTATTGGCACTCATTCCATTGGCACAACATAACTTGGCTAATAATGTTTCGATCAGTTGACCAATGGTCATTCTACTTGGTAATGCGTGAGGATTTACAATGATATCAGGTTTTAGTCCATTTTTTGTAAAGGGCATATTTTCTTCTGGTATAAGATTTCCAATTGTACCCTTTTGACCACACCGACTACAAAATTTGTCTCCAATGGTCGGACTTCTATCTTCACGAATTCTAACTTTGGCTAATTTTCGACCATCTTTATTATAAATAAACGTTTTATCTACATAACCTAATTGTCCTTTTTTAGGTAATATACTACTATCAAATACTTCATTATTTATTATATTAACTTTACCAATAACAACATTTTTATCGTCCATTATAGTATTTTCAAATATAAGGCCATTCTCATCTAGTTTGTTATAATTATATCCAGGTTTGGTGTCTCTGGTTAATTCATAATTTAAGACTCTATCAATTCGTTTTTCATTTTTTCCAGCAATAGTAATCTCATCCATTGTTTCGTACATATTATAATAGGTGGTTTTGAATAATCCACGTTTGACAGCTGATTCATTGATTAAAATGGCATCTTCTACATTATAAGAAGTGTGACACATAATAGCAACAATAACATTTTCCCCATAAGGGTGTTGTTCTTCGTGAATATAATTAAAATATTGTGTACGAACAATAGGTTTTTGTCCATAATTCAATACAATACCCATTTTATCAATACGATGGATAAAATTTGAATGATACAAAGAAACCGCTTGTTTGGCTTGACCACAACCGAACAAATTACGAGGCAATTGATTGTTTTCTGGAAAAATAATTTGATTCCCCATAATACCAAACATCAATGAAGGGTGAATTTCCAAATGTGTATGTCCCTTGTAGGTTTCTTTGTATTCCATCGAGACATAACACATCTCTATTTCAGATGAATCCATATATTCTAAATAGACGCGTTCTTTGGATTGGTCATTTATTTCGTATACTTTATTTTTTGTTTTTACCAAATTAGACCATTTAATTGGTTCTTTGTCATATATGACCACTTTATCATCTTCGTAATAAATTAATGGGCGTATAAGTCTTCCTTCATCACTATAAATAAAAATATATTTATCATTCATTTGAATGCAAATGCTAATAGTATTAGGTATTATTCCTCTTCGTCTAAAGTCAATAAATTGTTGTTTAAAATGAATTGGGTCCTGAATAACAATACCTACCCACAATCCATTTATAAATAATCTAAAATGATTATGTATTTGTAAATAAGAAGCCCTTTCTAAGGATAATATATCAAAATTATTTTTAATAAAATCATATATGGTTTCATTTTGAATGGCTCTAGTTATATTGCACATAATCGCCATATGTTTATGTAAACCTACATTTGCACCATCTGGTGTGTCTACTGGGTCTAAGTAACCATATTGTGATCCATGTAATAAATGCGGACCAACCATTTTTGAACTACTATCTACTTCCAAATTTATTTTTCTAAGATGGGTCAAAAAAGAATTATACGATAAACGATTCAAGTCTTGAATCACACCAAGTCGTTTTGTATGTCCATATGCGCCCCAATCACCTTTGAATGCCTTTTTAAATCCTTGTTCAATATATTTTTCATTGAATATATGGTCTTTGACCAAATATAAAATATTAGATTTTTCTGGATTGAAATCTTGTTCATATAAGTTTTCATCTATATACAATGAATTATTATAATACATTTCCTTTTCAACAATGGTGTGAATTTCTTGTTTCATAATTTTAGCATATTCTGTAAACAATGCTTTCATCAATGTTCCTGTACTTTCAACGCGTTTAAATTTGTAATTATCTCTATCTGTTAATGGTCGGTCACCGTTGATGGTTTTCAACAATTCAAAGGTCATATATCCTAAAAACAATGCCTTTGCATGATAATTCATTTCTCCCATATGTGGTAATAAGTAATTGGTTAAAATATTATGGGTCTCATTTACAGTACTATGTTTTAAAAATACGGATATATAATTTAAGCAAGCCAACTGTGTATAAAATGTACCTGAGTCATTTATGGATGGTCTCAATAGTTCTAAATATTTTTCATTGTCGTCTAAATCATATAATATACATTTACATATATCTTTATCACTTATAATACCTAGCGCACGAATAACAATAAAAAGAGGTATAGGTAATCGGACATTAGGTATATCTACTAACAAATGACCACGATTTATATCACGACGAATAGCCATAGTACGCTTTGGTTTAGAATGGTCTTCTGATACCGACTTAATTTCAATTGAAAAATCGTGTTTATCATCATTTAATGTTCTAATATATATTATGTTGTCTCCAAACTTTTCTTGAGGTATAATTACCTTTTCTTTTCCATCTATAATAAAATATCCACCATAATCATGTCTACATTCTCCTAATTGATAACAAACGTCTTTATTTAACTTGTTTAATAAGCATAATTTAGATTTCAACATAATTGGAAATGATCCTAAGCAATAAAAATTTTCTTCTGGATAGGTTTTGCGAATAGTATATTTTCGTTTTAGAAACACATATTCTACGTCTACTTTATAATAAATGGTTGTTGCATAAGTAATGTTTTTTAATCGACATTCATTGGGGTACAAGTGACGTTTATTTCCTTCTACCATCATAGGTGAATGATATTCAATTTTATCTGAATCTTTACCGCCTATATATAGATTAACTTTATACAAATCTTTATCGTCTGGATCTTTATAGATATACTCAATTGGGTTTAAATCATAAAAAATTTTTTTTATATCATTTTCATAAAAATAATTACAACTATCTATTTGATGGTCTACCAAAGTATTCTCATTAAAATAAGATTCAATATATTTTAAAGATATTTCGCGTATTTTTGTTTCGTCCATTACTATTTTTATTTATTTTATTTTTAGATTAAAATCAACTAAACTTAAAGAGTATGAGTCCATAAAAAAGAAAAGACAAAATAAAAGGCAACAAAAAAATAAACCACGACAAATCGGTCCATCCATTTTTACACAATAAGTCTAAAATAAATGTCCAAAACAATATGTATATAGCATTCAATAGAAAAATAATGATATTATTTCCAACATAACATTCAAAGTTACCTAAACAAAGTATTTCAACATTTTTTGCATTTTGTATTCCAATAAAAAATAATGCTAGAAAAGATACAATAAAATATAATAAAGATGGAGTACATAATTTTTTCATGTTAAACGCTGAACGGGACATATATAGTATATAATTATAAAATATCTACATGTGTAAGCATATGACGCCTACAACAAACATCGACCAGTCCTAATTCGTCTAATACCTTTCCTTCAATGGTTTTTTCGATTTTTTCACTATCTAAATATTGTATAGTATCTTTATCTTTTTTTTGTTCCGATACTAAGGCCAAATAAATCGGGTATTTATTTGCTATCACTTTTCCACACGTAAAACATTTTACTGGAATCAACATTCTTATATATTAATAATGTTTATTTTTTAATCAATTTTTAGAGATTAATATATAGTCTCCTTCTATCGTTTTTTTTCGTTCATAAATTAATCCTAATGAATGTATTTTATCGTGACAAGTCTCACATACAGAAGATAAATTCGCCTTATGATGAAGTTGACTATCTTTGAAGTCTTTTTGATATTTTAAATGGTGTATTTCATTACTCATTTCACATTTACAAAATTCACACATTCCTCGTAGTTTATCCTTGTTGTATTTGGATGTTTTATAGCTTAAAATATTATTATACGATTTGTCATATTTATTACGAATATCATAGGCACGATCTAAAAACGCATCTGGTAGTTGTAACGATTTACAAACTTCAAGACCATAAATACTTTCTCCAGCACCATCTTTTAGTTTACGATTATAAATAAGTGATTTGCATTGTTGATTATATTCAACCGTTAAATGTTTCATTTGTAAGTTAGTCATTTGACGTAATTCATCAAAATGCTGGATTTGATGAAAATGAGTAGCAAATATAAAGGAACTATTTTCTTTGTACATTTTTTCTAATCCAGAGACAAATATACTTAGTGCTGAATCTATTTCGGTACCTGAACATAATTCATCACCTAATATCAAACTATGTGCATTACCATATTTCAAAATGACCCTGAGTTCGCTCATTTCTACACCAAAGGTGGACAATCCTTTAAAAATATTATCATTTCCAATGATGCGAGTAAATAAATATTGATAAGGTACATAAGTCATTTCCTTACAAGGTACATATAATCCACATTGAGCCATTAAAACAGCAATACCAATCGACTTAATAAAACTGGTTTTACCCACTGCGTTTGTCCCAAATAATAACATACCTGAATGTTCTTTTCCGAGACAAATATCATTGGTTACATACAATTCATTTGTCTCTATTTTTTCAATTAGTGGATGTCTTAGTTCTTTTATATTTAAATAAGACTCCTTAGTAGTATCATCTATAATGGGTTTACTATAATTGTTTTTAGTAGCAATCAACATTTTACAATGTAAAAGATCTAATGTTTTACATACATCAATCAAATGATATAAATCATCTTCTTTTATTTTACTATGAAAAGAATCATATACCAAATGAACTTGTTTCATAAAAGAAGACGTATCATTAGAAATTTGTTTTGTAATATCATCTAGAAAATCCCCACCTAGACTGTATGTAGTTGAATTGTATTCGTGTTTCAAAATATTTTCCACGTGGAATATTTTTTTGTAATTGGTACACTTGGACACATATTCAATATCCAAACATTGTATATGTTTAGATAAGATATTATAACGACGTTTGGTAATCAATAAAGAAATACCACTAGTTGTCTCGTGTATTTTTATCACATTGGTCTTACTTTTCTTGTCCAATGTTTTATATATATCTTCCAGTTCTTGTATAAATGCCTCTAATTTATCTTTGGATTCTATTTTTTTTTCAATCATAGTATCTAATGTCAAGTCGTTTCCAGGCAAAATCATTTCATCCATATATTCTGGATATTTATCAAAAGAACAATTATGAATTTGACTAAGTAGAGATAAATTAAAAAATCCTTCAATAGTTTCTTTTATAGTTTGAATCATAGAAAATGTTTTTCTAGAGTCAATATACTTCATTAGGTGTTCATCTAATGTATTCATTATTTGCGTCAACTGATTACAAAAAAGATATACATGATGATAGTCATTTGGAGTACATTTCTTTAAAATATTTTTACGAAGTATATAGTCCATATCTTTCATAGAATTAAAATAAGACGTCCAATCATATTGATGATCAATCATATGCTGAGTCATATTATAAGATTCTTGTAAAATGTGTGGATCTCGAGTTGGATTTACCAATATATATTGAAACAATCGCTTACCCATTTTTGTTTTACATTCATTCAATAGGGTCATAATACACGAATACTTATGTTCTTGACTTTGGTCTGTTTCTAATATATTCAATTGTTTTAATAAATGATTCGCTAATATCAAACGAGTATCTTCATGTTCAACCTTTGGTTCCTTTATTTTGTCTACCAATCCCGGATTATGTTGTTCTACATAATTCAACAAAAAACATAACGATTGAAAAGAAATAATATCATGGGCTAGGTTATTTTTATGAAAATATTTATTCATCAATTCTTCTTGATACATTTGATGTTCGCATTTTTTAGCTTGTTCTGATAAAAATGTATTTTCATTTAATGAAATAATAGTTGTTTTTTTACTTTTAGTATTCATATATTGTATGATATCAACCATTTGTTTGGATTCTATATTATGAATAAAAATAATCTCAATTGGATTATAGATGGATATGTGTTTTTCGATTTCATCATAAGTCGTTGGATTATGATAATAAGGAACTTTATATTCATTTGTATATAAATTTCCACTATGCGAATCTAATGTAGTAAATCCAAAAACATAGTTTTCGTGAAATAATTTATTGGTTTTGTGTATCCAAACACATGTAATATGATTGGTCAATGTTTCACTATGATTAAATATGGTTCCAGGACTAAATATACCAGTTTCTTTTCGTACTATAATTCCATCTTGTTCCATTTGTTCAAAAACTACCACAATATAAGTAGATACCATTTTTTGAATATATTTGTCTATCATATAATCTCGAAATCCTGCCATATATATTTTATCTTTTCCTAAAGGTTTATTTGCGATTTTTAACTCACAAGTTGTGGTAAACTCTACCATATCTTTATCCTCTGGTGATTTTGAATAGACTTCTATGAAACTACCTACTTGCATAAACAATAAGGTTTTGTCTCCATATTTCTCTTTATAGTTGTTCAATAAAGAGAAATATTCTTGGATTAATGCCATATTATTCATTATATATATTTATTTTCTATATTATAATAATGAATGATTATATTTTAAGAAATATAGTGATGATTGTATTTGTAATTACTATTATGTATTATTACTATATTTATTTTATGATTACTATGGTTCAAAATAAGAATAATAATAGGTGTGATCCTATTACAATGATTAGTGGAAAAATAGGTGGATTTGAAAATAGTGGTTCTTCCTTTAAAACATGTATTCAAGATGTTCAACCTATTATTTATAGTGAAATAAAGAATACAAACGATACTATGGTAGAAAATATAAATAATATTACAACTGAAATGAAGAAAGAAAACGAAAACTTTTTGTCTCAATTAAAAAATGATTACGAGTCACAAAATAAATACTTGATGAATCATATGAATAGTCTCGATAAAACAAAGAATACTATGAATGAAAAAATTAAGAAAACAAATGACTCTATAACAGAATCGTTAAATAAAATAAATGATATAATATAATATGAACTCTATAGTATACAAATTATATGAAGATACTATAATTGAAAAGTCACGCCAAATATCTAGTGCGCCAGCTTTTGTACTCTTATTTGTATTTTTTATAATTATTTTTATATTATCTTTTTATCTAAAAAAAACATTTTTAGGTAGAAATTGGCAAGCAAACCGATGTGATTATATTTTTATGTCAGGATTTTTACAACCAGATGATTCCATAAAACCACATGACTATACATTAAAGAATTTAAAATATTGTATAAAACAAACTATTTACAATGAAACCCCATTATTGGCGCATATGAAAGAATCTTTTGATAAAATAAAATATTTGATTGGATTTGTAAAAAAACAAATTGGTCTATATGAATCACACATAAAACAAGATGTAAATGAATCAACAAAAAAATACAATGATATTGTGAAGAATAAAATAAATTATTTAAAATACAAACAACGTGATTTGAATACAATATATAATAAATTAAACAAGGAATTTACATTAATAACCGATAAGATTGAAACTGGAGTTGAAAACAAAACCAAATTAGAGAAAGAAAATAAAGTAAATAAAGCTTACACAAATGATGGTCGATATTTAAATTATGCTAGTAAGTAAATAATAATGTATTATTATATGTTAATATATATACTTTTATGTGTAATCATATACAAAGTATTTTTATTTGAAACATTTGATACTAGAAATGTATCTAAAAAAGTGATAGAAGACATACATTCCTATCCAGATAAATCATTAGATATATTTACAGATAAACTATTCAAACCCGAATGTTGCCCTTCATTATACACAAAATCGTCAGGTTGTATGTGTGAAGATGAAACAAATCATAATTTGTTAGTCATGCGCGGAGGAAACCGAATGCTTAAAGATACATATGAAAAGCCGGTAAAGTCTCCTTATTTGATTGGACCATTGTGTCCACAATGTCCCCAAGTAATTTAAAAGGGAAAGGTTATGTTTTTGATTACTCTTTCATTGAACAATGAACATGATGGTTCTAACAAACTATATAAATTGATGCGATTAAATATAATCTATAGGGATCTTTTCAAATCTCTGACACCCTTTTCTTTACTTGTTTTTTTTCTATAATGTAAGTTAATATATCATCATGAAATAAAAAGTACCTTTATTTAATTTTAGGGTTTGTCTGATAGAGGGAATTAAAAATTGTTTGCTAATGACTATTTTATCCTTTGTACTATTTCATTTTGAACCACATCAATAGGTTCAGTATCATTTATTATTGTTTTTACTATACTTTCATAATTTGTTTAGTTATATTAATATTTTCTTTTATCTTTTCTTGTAATTTTGTATTATTCATCATTAAGTTCTTCTATATGTTTAACTATTTCTTGTTGTCTTTCAATAGTAGGAATAGGAACTTTGATTAATTTTAAATTTGTTTTACACCTTTAGATATTTACACCTTTGAAAATCCATTATCTGTTAAATAATATGGTGTTTCCATAAAATTAATATTAATATCGCCTACTCGTGTAAGTGTTATTTCAGTACCATCTCTATTTTTTTGTTATGTGTTCCTATAATTTTACATCCTCCTATTACATTACACCTTTTTACATTTCAAACGCCGATTTTTTAATTATTAAATAATATACATTATGTCCGGGATATTAATTAGGAAAAAATATTTTAGTTATTTTTAGTTAAACAATATAAAATACCTAATTATTTCATCATAATTCCATCTTCATAAAACTATTCTTATTTTTCATCATTTAAATATTCCGCATAATTTAACGAATAACCATTTTTTGAAATTTATTCAATTGACACTTCATTTAATAAATGCTTTAATTCATTTAATAAATGCTTTAATTCATTTTCAGGATTATAGTTTTTTATTGTAAAATTCGGTTCCAGCATCATATTTAACATTTAATTCAAGAAACTCATTTTGTAATAAGCGTTCAACAATTCCCATTTTTTCAATAGGAACTTCAAACACCGCTTCAAAATATCCTCTCTTAATTTCGCCACTAGCATATCCCTTTCAGGAATATTATTTACTTTACCCATTTTACACGCATCATCAACATCATACGATGGATGATTTATAACATAAATATATCCATTAGTTTGGTTCATTTTGATAAAGTTCATATAAGTTATGTAATAATTATGAAATTATAAATAAATTTTTTATTATATTCAGGAAATAAATAAAAAACTTTTAAGAAAATCGACGTTTTTAAATGTGCAAAGGTGTAATACAACTGATTTTATATGTATTGGTATATCCATTTCCAATAATTGTATTTTATATGGTTTATCGTTTTATCTTGCTTTAGAGTTTCTATTTTTTTAATAATGATTTCTTGTTTCATACGACTAAGTTATTTAAAATATTCATGTTCATCACTTTTTTTCTGGATACAAATCATTTTTTCAAATTTATCATATTTTTTATTTTGACATTTTTTGAGTTGTTTTTATTTATTTATTTTTTTTTTAAATGGATTTACTAAATGTATCAAATAATTGGTTTAACTCATATTTTTTTTTATGAATAATATCTTTTTTAAGGTATTGTCATTTTTTACATTTTCGTATATTTCTTGAGAATCTTCTTCTGAGTATTCTTCTTCATGTTCATCATCTTCAAAGGATTTTGGTATCTTCTTTTTTAGAAGATATCAAAGGATTTAAAAATTTGATATACTCTTAGTTCATACATAATATAAATTTAATTATTTATATATTTATAAAAATTGATTAAATATATATATTTATACTTATTAAAGGATGGATATGAAAAATAAACCTTCGTCAAAAATTATTGGTATTCAATTCAGCATTTTGAGTCCAGATGAAATTGTTCGAAATTCAGTTGCTGAGATTACTAGTAAAGATACTTACAATGGGATGAAACCAAAAATAGGTGGATTATTTGATCCAAGAATGGGTGTATTAGACCCTGGTATGATTTGTCCTACTGATGGTCAAAATTATATTCAATGTCCTGGATATTTTGGTCATATTGTTTTAGCAAAACCTGTATTTTATATTCAATATTTCAATGTAATTCAAAAAATTTTGAAATGTATTTGCTTTAAATGTTCTAAGTTACTTATATCAAAAGAAATCTATAAATATATCTTAAACTATAGTCATAATGAAAGATGGGAAAATTTTTATCAAATATGTAATAATTTAAAACCAAGTAGGTGCGGAGAACACACCCAAAATGGTTGTGGTTGTCTTCAACCTAAAATAAAAAAAGAAGGTTATTGTACATTACATGCCGAATGGACAAATGACGATAAAGAAGTGATTACTATTAAATATACACCTGAATTAGTAACTAAAATTTTCAAAAAAATAACCGACGAAGATATAGACTTTATGGGGTTTTCGACTAAATGGTCTCGCCCAGAATGGATGATATGTCATATTTTTGCGGTACCACCCCCAAGCGTAAGACCATCTGTAAAACAAGACTCTCAGCAAAGAAGTGAAGATGACATTACACACATTATCATCAATATCATTAAATTCAACAATAGTTTAAGAGAAAAAATAAATGATCCTGAAAGTAACAATAAAATTATTGAAGATTGGACATCTTTGCTACAATATTATATTGCGACTTTAGTCGATAATAATATACCAGGAACATCGCCAGTAACACAACGTTCGGGACGTGCTCTAAAGTCTATTACCGAAAGACATAAGGGTAAAACTGGACGAGTAAGAGGTAATCTTATGGGAAAGCGGGTTGATTTTAGTGCTCGTTCAGTAATTACACCTGACCCTGAACTGTCTATTGCTGAGTTAGGTGTTCCTCTCAAAATAGCTATGAATATTACAAAGCCTATTTATGTAAACGATGAAAATAAAAACTATTTGTTGTATTTGATACAAAATGGACCAGATACATATCCAGGTGCAAAAATTCTTGAAAAAAAAAACGGAGAAAATATATCCCTTCGTTATGTAGATCGTGAACACATTATGATTTATGAAGGAGACATAGTTCATAGACATATGTTGGATGGTGATTATGTATTGTTTAATCGTCAACCTACTTTACACAGAATGTCTATGATGGCGCACATAGTGAAAGTATTGAACAAAGGCGATACATTCCGAATGAATGTAGCAGATACAAAACCATACAATGCGGATTTTGATGGTGATGAAATGAATATGCATATGCCACAAAACGATGAGGCTGAAATGGAATTAAAATATTTGGCAGCGATTCCATATCAAATCGTTAGTCCAACAAACAATAATAGTATTATTGGTATTTTCCAAGATTCTTTATTGGGTAGTTATTTATTAACCAAACCTAACATTATATTTTCCCGTAAAGAAGCAATGAATTTGATTGCCAAAACAATTCAACCTGACTTATCTATTTTCAAAGATAAATCGAAAGACACATTTACTTCACATGAATTAATTTCAACCATATTGCCCAATATTTCATTAAATTACAAAAAAGACGATGAACGTACAGATAGTTCCAATCATATTCATATTCAAAATGGAACTATGATGAGCGGTCAAATCGATAAAGGAGTGTATGGAAAAGCTGGAAAAGGGTTAATTCAGCGCATTTATAATGACTATTCTCCATTACATTGTCAATATTTCTTAGATGACATACAAGCTATAGTTACAGAATATATGAAAACAACCGGTTTCAGTGTCGGAATGAGCGATTTAATAGCAACAGACGATACTACTCGTAATGTAAAAACTATTATTTTAGAAAAAAAGAATAAAGTAGCTAATCTAATTGACGATATACAACAAGGTATATTTGTAAATAAATCTGGATTATCGAACAAAGAATATTTTGAAAGTGAAGTGAATAATATTTTGAATGAAGCTTCAAAGGAAGCTGGTGATATTAGTATGAAACATTTAGATACATCAAACAGATTTGTAACCATAATTACGTGTGGTTCAAAAGGAAATGAATTAAATATGTCACAAATGATTTCATGCTTAGGACAACAAAATGTTGAAAATAAACGTATTCCGTATAGTTTTACAAATAGAACATTACCACATTATCAGCAATTTGACGATAATCCAGTTTCACGTGGATTTGTAGAAAGTTCATTCATTGAAGGATTGCGTCCTGAAGAATTGTTTTTCCACGCGATTGGTGGTCGTATTGGTTTAATAGATACAGCCGTAAAAACAAGTACAACAGGTTATATTCAACGACGACTAATCAAAGGATTAGAAGATATCCAAGTATGTTATGATAGAACAATACGAAACAATAAGAATAAAATCATCCAATTTTCGTATGGGTCTACCAATATGGATACGGTACATATGGAAAATATAAAATGTGACTTGTTTGAAAAATCAACACAACAAATTTACAAGTTATATGATTATAAAGTAGACGATAAAAAATACAATAAATTATATTTTACACCAAACGCGTTAAAAGAATTTATGGATAATATATCTCCACTTCTTGAGAGGGTCAAAAAAGACGTTGAATTTCTAGTAATTCAACGAGATGAATATATCCAATATGTATTGGAATATAATAGTGATGAGACCATTTATTCGTCTGTATCCTTTCTACAAATCATTCAAAATGTGAAACATCAGTTCCATTTAACAAATACATCTGTATCGAATATTTCTCCTCTTGAAATGTATGATATTATCGATGAATATTACAATAATTTAGAAAACATTTATAATCCGTGTAGATTATTTCATTTGATCTATTATTATTATTTGAATCCATATATACTAATTTATAAACATAAATACAACAAAGATGCTTTGTTATTCTTACTTGAACAAATTACTTACAAATATAAAAAATCACTTGTAAATCCTGGTGAAATGGTTGGTATGATATCGGCACAATCTATTGGTGAACCTACGACCCAAATGACCTTGAATACATTCCACTATGCTGGTGTAGCTAGTAAATCAAATGTTACCCGCGGAGTTCCACGAATTGAAGAATTATTATCGTTGACCCAAAATATTAAAAATCCATCGTTAACCATATTTATGCATCCTGAAAATGAAACCGATAAAGATAAAACTATTGATATATTGAATCGTGTGGAACACATCAAATTCAAGGATATTGTCAATAAATGTGAAATTCATTATAAACCAAATGATGATTATGACACAAAAGAAGATTCCTTTATGGAATATTACAATGAAGTTGAACAAATTTTAAAAGGCGTTTCGGAGTGCAATGAAGACAAGTACAATAGTTGGATATTGAATATTTATTTAGATAGCAAGGCAATGTTTTATCGGAATATTACGATACAAGAAATTCATTTTACATTGAATCAAATTTATAAAAAAGATATTCAATGTTATTATAGTAATGAGGATAAGATAGAGTCTCAAATTGTTCTCAAAATTAAATTAAAAAAAGAAAGGGAACAACATCCAAATTACAAAGGTGAAGATGATAACATTTATCTAGTAAAAAGTTTTCAAGAAAAATTATTAAATAAAATTGTACTGAGAGGTATTGAAAAAATACAAAAAGTAAATTTACGAGAAATTAATAAATATATGAATTACGATGGAAGTGTATATACTAAAAACAAAATATATGTATTAGATACATTAGGTTCCAATTTATCGGAAGTATTAACCCTTGACTTTATAGATTATAAACGTACTTATTCCAATAATATATCCGAAATGTTGGAAGTATTAGGTATTGAAGCAGCACGTAAATGTTTATTCAATGAAATAAAAGAAGTCATGGAATTTGGTGGTTCGTATATTAATCATCATCATATTTCATTATTATGTGACCGAATGACTACAAATCACAAAATGGTATCTATATTTAGACACGGAATTAACAATGATGATATTGGACCTATTGCAAAAGCTTCCTTTGAAGAAACGACCGAAATGTTTCTTCGTGCGGCAAAACATGGTGAATTAGATGAAATGCGAGGTGTATCTGCAAATGTAATGTGTGGACAAGATGGATATTATGGAACATCATCCTTTTCTGTATATTTGAATATGAATGACGTAAGTCATTTTACAAAATTATCGGTAAAAGAACAAAAAGAAGAAGAATTAAATCTATATTTGAATAAGGGTATTTGTACCATAGACAATATAAAAATTTCACACAATCTGAAAAAAGAACAAGGGGTAAAAATAACCCAACAAGAAGAAGATAATTACGAGCTAGAACTATAAATTTTATAAATTTTATAGATATTATATGTATGAATGACTATAATATCTATTTATTTGTCTCAAACTATTATTCATATACGTTATTGATATAATAATCCATTGTAATGGGTTCTACTATGAATTCATTTTTTATTTTTATTCCATTATCTCTATGGTAAAATAAATCAAATTTTCCATGGTCAATGACTCTTATAAAATATAGTTCATTGGAAGGATGTGTTTTATAAAATACAATATTCTTTTGTTTACTTCTTTTAATTTTTTTTGCTTGACACAATACAACTGGTAATTTATAATAATCGCAAAATACCATAATATCTATAGATGTCAATGAATACGTTTCTTCCATTATATGTGTTAATAAATCTTCTTTATTTTCGAAATTTTTCTTCTCATTTTCCAGTACTTCTGTAAAATCTAAAATACTATTTTTATAAGCATTGTACAACATAGTTTTTATTTTGTTTTTGTCTTTGGTTTCTTTAAGCTCCTTTTTCAAAATATATTCTAATAACAAATAATTACAATCATTGGTGTCAGTTTTTATTCTTATGTGTTTGGTATATGGTGGAAAATATTGTTTCCATATAGATTTATGTGGCATATAATGAACATAAATGCAATTTTCTCTTTCTAATAATTCTCGGTCATATGTTTTTCGGTTATTATATTTGTATGGTTTATTACTTGGTGGTTTGTCAGGTGAATTCTTATTACTTGGTGGTTTGTCAGGTGAATTCTTATTACTTGGTGGTTCGTCAGGTGAATTCTTATTACTTGGTGGTTTGTAAGGTGAATTCTTATTACTTGGTGGTTCGTCAGGTGAATTCTTATTACTTGGTGGTTCGTCAGGTGAATTCTTATTACTTGGTGGTTCATCATCGTCATCATCCGATATGATGAGCGATTTATTAGTTGATGATTCATCGTCATCATCTGAATCTGAAGATACATCTGGTGAATTATTATTACTTGGTGGTTCATCATCGTCATCATCCGTTATGATGAGCGATTTATTAGTTGATGATTCATCGTCATCATCCGATATGATGAGCGATTTATTAGTTGATGATTCATCGTCATCATCTGAAGATACAACTGGTTCTTGTTCTGCTTCGGGTTTTGTTTTAGGTTCTTTTTTTTTATATTCATTGCAAGCATTAGTTAATTCTTGAAATTTTTTAGTCGCTGCTTCTTTGCAATCAAAATTTTTATCAGGATGAAGTTTAATTAATTCTCTCTTAAGTGGTTCTTTTTTATCTAGATCACATTGTGTCTTTGGATTAATTTCATACGTCTCGGCAATACATTTCCGCTTTGTATGTGGTGGTTTATTACTTGGTGATTCGTCATCATCATCTGAATCTGAAGATACATCTGGTGAATTCTTATTACTTGGTGGTTCATCATCTTCGTCATCATCCGATATGATGAGCGATTTATTAGTTGATGATTCATCGTCATCAACTGAAGATACATCCCCTTTACTTTCAGTATCACTTTCAGTATCACTTTCAGTATAACTTTCAGTATCACTTTCACTATCAGGTGGTTTATTACTTGGTGATTCGTCATCATCATCTGAATCTGAAGATACATCTGGTGAATTCTTATTACTTGGTGGTTCATCATCTTCGTCATCATCCGATATGATGAGCGATTTATTAGTTGATG
>Ga0222716_10002000_pt1 | contig 16720 bp, 33 predicted proteins | sample C33_13DmetaG_FD_165044 | JGI IMG/M metagenome (GOLD analysis project Ga0222716, IMG submission 165044) | Estuarine water microbial communities from San Francisco Bay, California, United States - C33_13D | ecosystem: Environmental > Aquatic > Marine > Unclassified | place: USA: California... | reverse complement strand
TGTGCTGGAGAAATTTCTAAGACTGTTGGTATTGGGCTAAAGCCTTCAACCAATTGATCTTCTACTTTATCCTCAAGAGTTTCTTCAAAGATTCCTTTTTGGAATGTAGCTCCGGGTTTAAGAACTTTACCATCACCTTCGTATCCAACATCGTATGGATTATCCATTCTGTTACCAATATCATCTGGTAACTCACCACCACCCATAGTACTTTCAATACCGGGTGCACCTGTTTGCGTATCTAAGTGTGCGTTAGCTAATTCACCTTCTGGTATTTTAGTTTCAGCAATACCAATTGGAAACTTACCTGTACCAAAAATTACATCTACTAACTGACCAAAAGCAGCAAGTACTTTTGTTTTAGTAATTTTTACAAAGATACGAGACTTTTCTGAGTCTCTAAACTTAATTGACTTGTTGTAAAGCCCTCTGTAGTTTTCGTAAGCCTTTAACCAACGTGATTCATCTGAACGTCTAGCATCTTCGGAAACTGTAAATCTTGATTTAATAATACCAACAAGATTACTTTTTTGTTCCATTTCAAGATCAAGATTTTTACCAGCTTCACCTTCTACTTCTTGGTATAGATTGTCAGCGTTTAAAAATGTATTCTCGTTGTCTGCCATAAACTTTAATATCCAAATGTTGAATCAGCCGGTTGATGGATATCTCTTTTTAATCCTCTCAACCTATCGAATGTACTAACCATTCGTGGTCTACTCATTATCATATAACGCAATGCATCATATGCGTGATCGGAAGCATGTGTATCCACATCCTCCGGATTGTTCTTTGATAACGGTATAGACTGTATTTCTCGTATTAAGTTAGGACATGTATTAAATATCTGTAACTTAGGTCTACCATTCTCTTGAACCTTTAGAAACTCATGTATCTGGATTTTACCCTGTACCCTGTTCTTATCTGCCGGTCTAAGCTTATGTCCTGCTCGTACAAGTGCTTCTCCAACAGTAGGTCCTGTAGTACCTGTTCTAGCCCACGCTGCTGTATCCAAGACACCAGAGACCGAGTAAGGGTCTTCTAGCTCCATACTTGTTATTATACTACCTAATTCTTCTCCTGTCAAGCCTTTTCTGTATAATTCTCTATAAATTATTAAAGTTCCGTCATTTTGGTCCATTATTCCCCATAAACAACAGGATTCTGCAGCATATCCATAGTCAACTGCTTTAACTCTTTCCCAGTGTAAAGGTAATTCAAACGGAGTAATCACATGATGTAGTGGGTCAAACTCTACAAAAGCAGCACCTTCTGCTACATCCCAGTTACCTTCAAGCAATTGTCTGCGTTGAATCGGTGGTAAAGATTTAAGCATTTGCTCATACACACCATCTTCTGCAAGGTATGGGTTATCAGCTAACTTAGCCGGAATAAACTTACGTGTTAAACCATCTGCACCTTGAAAACTGGTATTATGTTCTGAAGGTTCTATGTATCTTTTCTTTACCCAATGCGAACCAACACCACCGGGATTAGCAGTACAACGTAAATAAGTTTTTATTTCTGGGTCAGTTGTTCTAAGTCTTGAAGCTAAATAGTTCCAACTAAACTCTGTGGGTAAGTGAGTAATCTCATCAAAGCCTATCCAACTATATGCTTGTCCTTGATATCTATATACGTCTGCATCTCGTTCCAAGAATCCAAACTCAACCTTTGCACCGCTTGGAAAGTTCCAAAGCTTTTCAACTTCTCTGAACTTAGCACCGGGAAAAGCTTGTGGATATAACTCACGTGACTTGTCAATCATCTCTCTTAGTTCTGGCATAGAACGTCTGAGGATTAAAGCTCTGTGTGCTTTCTTGTGACAATACCTTAGTGGGTCTACAATCATAGCAAAAGATTTACCACCACCAGCAGCTCCACCATACAGTACATCTTTTTCACCGGCAGCAAGGAAGTCTGTCTGTGGACCTTCGTTAGCGTGGAATAATACTTTGTGATTGTCTAGATTTTCTCTGACAGCTTTGGGAAGTGTGTCAAGTTCATCTTCAGTGACAGGACCTTCTACAGTCTGGTCAAGTTTTTGAATTGTTTCTTTTTGTTTTTTAAACGATTGTCTAGCGTTGTTTAACTTTTGTTCAAGCTTTTCAATGTTTCTTTTTTTACGACCTACCGTAGCACGTGCAGCCTTGATAGCTTTTTCGGTGCTGGTCTTAGGTCGACCTGCTTTCTTTTTAGGAGTTCCGTCTTTCTTTAAGACAAAGTTACCATCATCATCTTGCAAGTAGAGATGAGGATTCCTCTCCCAGTCTTTCGTTTCGTTTTCCATATTTTTTATCTACGTGTTTCTTGAGACCGGGAGTAGAAATTCTTCTGTCGGTTTTATATTCTAACCAATCACATGCAGCCTGAAGTGATACCTCTTCGTTGACTATCATGTTCTCAGCAATCTGTAATGCTTCTAGTTCCTCTTCTATGGGTTTAAGAAACCCAGTAACCTCATCGAACTCATACCCGAATGGTATGGTAGAGGTTGTCCGTTTAATATACCCATCAGGAACCATATTCATTTTAAATAATCCACATAATTATAAAAGCTGATATAAATCCTATACCACACATGACACCCCAGACTTGCATGTCTGTAAGGTCATTGGTATTAATCATACTATTTACTTTTTTTTCTAGTAGTTCTTTTAACATTTGTTTTCCTCTTTGTTTGTTTTTTTGGAGCTAGAGCTTTTTTGAATAACTTACTATAAGCTTTCTTTACTGCTTCTAACCATTTATTAATCATTGTCATTGTTGTTCTCCTCGGCTTTCTTTTTACCGAATATTCTATCCCAGTTATCTCTGTAATCTTGTGTATAGAATCCGGGTCTGGGATTAGCACCCTTGCTTCCGTGTGTATTTTTATAGATGGGTGATCTAAATGTTATTGGCTTTTCGTCACTGCCTATTTGTTTACCCATGATCTTCTCCTTGCATACATTTATGCCATTCGTCTAATACTATTTCTTCAGAATAAGCAGCATAATAAATGTCTTTACACTTTTCAAACTCATTGTTGTTTGATGTATTTACACAGCTTATTAACAAAACTAAACTAACTATTCGTCTTACCACTTAACCTTGTTAGCCCAGTACGCTGCAGACAACACACCTTTAGCAATGTTCTTAGCGTGACGAGCCTTAAATGATTTACGTTTCTTTTTCATTTTAGAAGACTCACCTGCTTTAGGTTTACCTGCAGTCTTAGCACCCTGCTGTCCAAACCTGATAGTTTTAATTGTACTACCTGATTTAGCTACAACAATATGTGATTTAGTAGGATGATTGGGAGTACGCTTGGGTTTGTTATAACCACTGACTCCTGCTCGTTTTAACCTACCGTCTGCTTTACCGCCTTTAGCCATTCTAAATTTCCTTGTTTTATCTGCAATCTTATCTGGTTGCTTTGAATGTTGTTTACCTGCAGCTTTATCTTTTCTTTTCTTTGCTGTCGTAGCTGCATACTCTGAATCACTTAAAGCTTCTCTGGCTTTCTTTGGTAGATATCTCTCACCTGTTTCACTAGACTTTTTACCAGACTTAGTTCCCCAGTCTTGTTTGCTCCAGTCTTTTAAAGACTTTTGAGATTTAGCAAGTGCCATTACTTATACCCTCCACCAGCTTTCTTGTAAGCTTTGGCTAGGGCTTGTGCTTTACGTGCAGACCATTTACCGGCTGCAGTACCGTGTGAAGCAGCAGCTTTAATACGTTGAAATATTCTTTTACGTAGTCCGGGCTTGGTATAGTTACCTGCTTTGTTGACAGTGGACTTAGCTTTGCCACCTTTTTTACGTTGTATTCTTTCTTCGTTATTTTTATTTTTAAAATATAATCTTTTATCTCTTGTATTTATTAACTGTGCTAATTCGTTCATTGCATCTTTTTCACTATCCGGATATTTATCCCGCAATGTAAAACCAACTTTATTATTTAAATAATCTCCAAATTCATCTTTAGATAAATGTGTAACTGCTTGGCTTAAATCTTTAGCTTGAACTGCTGCTCTTTTTACTTTAGAATCACCAAATCGATACGCACTTAAAACATGTGTAAAAATTTCTGATGCATTATCTACTTCTTTTCCTTGTTTTGTTGACCAGTCTGTAGGTAAAAATGGTTCATTATATTTATTTTTATACCAATCTTCTGTATATATTACAGCATCTCCATATGCTTTTTCAATATCTTTACCTGTAACTCCTAATTTTTTTCCACCAAATTTATAAAAATCATATAATACTCTACCTCCGTCTCCATATAAAACTCTAGCACCTTTTCTAAATTGTAATCTTTCTAATAACATTAGTGTAGTATCCTATCTTCTTCTTTGGGTATTGTGTTTAAGTATTCTTTTTCTAGATCATCATCTACATAGATGCTATCTAACTCTCCGACAACAACCAAATGGTTCTGGGCTGCAGCTAGTTCTGCTTTCTCATAAGATGAAGCTACAATATTAGGACCTGCAAAGGTTGTACCGTAGGCTTCTATCTCAGTCAGAAATATCTTCATTAGTCAGTAGGACTTATGTCCTCATAGTCACCTTCAGTAATATCAATCGCCTTTTTCTCAGGGAGAATAAATATACCTCCTCCTGTATTATGATTAACATCTATCCTGTCAGTCTTTGAAACTCCTACACGATCTAGTATCGTTTGTGCAGCTTGTAACTTATAATTAGCTTGAGGTATAGGTCTATCTGACTTCAAAACCTCTATAATCTTGAACGCTGCTGTAGGGGCTTCCCTTGCAAGTACGTTTTGGGCTAAATCTACTACTTCTTCTTTTAAACTTTTTAGTACTTGATAGTGATTGCCGGAGTAACCTGCAAGTTCGGCTGACTTTTTAAAGTCTCCTCCTGTATCCACGAGGTGACCCAAGAACGCTTCCTGCTTTTCAGTAAGGTTCCTGTCTTTTGTTTCAGCTAAATAATTGGTTGCCATGTAGGTATTATAGAGGTATATTGCAAATTTGTCAAGCCTTTGTAAAGTTTTTTACTTTATTTCGCAAATGACTTGACAAAACAAGAATAAATGTGTACAATAGAATTGTAAGGTTCTCCCCGGTTATATATATAACATAACCCAACCTCATCTTCTATAGTCGTTCCAAGACTTATTCAAAATATCATAACTCATAGGCGAAATTATTGCATACCGGGCAATCTGGTTAATGTTGTAAAACCTTTCGAAATGTATAACATTTAGATATATACCCCCTACTACCCCTGTACCTCCTGCCTACCCCTCAACACCTTTACAATAATCATTACTTCGTAATGTTTGTTAAATGGAACCTGCGAAACTGAGCCGGAGATCAAGCCTTTAAAAGTCCTAGCACAATTTTACAAATTTGTCAAGGGTTTTTATGAAATTTTTTAAAGTTTTACAAACTTGTCACAATGTGACATTCACGTGACAAATGTGACAAACGTGCAACGCTTATAAAATCTAGTTAATGCATTTCAAAATAGTGTATATTTGTACAGTACTTATAATTTATATTACATTATCACTATAATTAATATTTCAACTCTCTCATGCCTTGTATTGCATTCAATAGCTCACCAATACTACACCATCTATTTTTCATAAAAACACCATATACGCCATTTTGAGCATTGCCCTATTTCACACAATTGTCACAAACATGTCACAAACTTGTTACATTAAACCCTTGACTTTTCAAATTTCATATGTCATAGTACACCTATATTAAATAAAGGATTACATATATTAAATAAATAAATTAATACTTGACAAGGCTTGATAAGTATGTCATAGTATAACAATAAATAGGACATCAACATGACTGAATATAAACAGGCAATTGATGGGCTAACAGGTGAAAATGTATACATACGTGTAAACAAGAATAGCCCTAAGGTATCCAAGAATGCCAAGCGTAAAGCTAAGCGATATGGAAAAACTAGGATTCTGTCAGCTCATGCAAACAGTAATAAAGACAGTTCCGGCTTAAAGGTTGAATGGAGCAATCTATACCACCAAAACCGGATAGGGCAAAACCCAAGGGAAATATTAATTCGCCAAGGGTATTGACAAGCTAGGCAAAGTATGCCATAGTAAGAACATAACTAGCCGAATAGGGAAACCGAAAAGCTAGGGAGACAGACAACGCCACGATTTGAAAAGGTTGTCACATTGGAGAAATGTATATGAGTAAAATAAAACCAATATACTTTAATCCTGAAATATGGGAAGTAAATGATGATGGTTCAGCTATGCTGAGTGATGGTCACCATATCAGATTAAAGACAGCTCTAATAGGGTTGAAGATGGAAGCCACGAATGAACATGGCTTATTGTTCACTAGAATATCAAGTCTTGGAGTACTGAAACAATACTTCAACAACTTGGCAAGAACTAAAAAGGGTGCATATAAACAACTTGTAGCACATGGATTATATAAAGAAGATAGCACTAAGGAGGTATGAAGTATGAAACATATAAATAAGTATGATAGAATTGAGGAAGCAATTTGCAAACTTGAAAAGATAATATGTGATGAATTAGATGTTGATCTAGGACATCCTGTATTAAGACCTTTAAACTATCATGGGGACATGAGAAATTTAAGAGATGCAGTAGAACGTTATCAATATAACGAAGCAATGAGTGAAATAATTTAAGGAGGTATGAAGTATGATAAAATGTGTAATGACAGGTAAAAAACTAACACCTAATCAGATAGCAAAAGAATTGTTAGCTGATAAAATGGAGATAGTTTTAGAATTTTGGGAAGAGAGTTTTCTAGTGAGAACATCTGAAATGACAGATAAAGAAAAGCAAAAGATAAAAGAACAATTAGTCAAAAGATATAATGGAGTAATAAATTATCTAGGACTTTAGAAAGGAGGTATGAAGTATGGCAAATGAATTGAAAGGATTTAATTTTGCAGATGAACTGCATAAAATAAATGATATGTTAGTGTGCAGTAAAGAGGATTTTCTATATTCTTATGGTTATCTAGATGAAAATGATTATGAGGAAACTAGAAAATTTATTATAGAAATTATGAAAAATTACTATAAACAAAATAATATTAAAGCTGATATTGAAACTTATGAGGAACATATTTTAATTAGGTAAACGATTCGCCACCTATTACAAGTGTGAATCAAAATATGGAGGGTTATTATGTTAAGCATAAAAACTTTTAAGGATAGGTACAACAACAACAAGAAATTCCATCACGTGAATTTGTTGGGGTTGAAGTTTAGGATTGCTAACAACAAGCGATCAACAAGACTGGATAACAGAACCATCTACAAAACTAGTAGAGGTATTGTATTCAATGGGTTAGCAAGTAGATACTTGTGTTTAATCACTAAGTAAAACTTGACAAGGGCTATGCAATGTGATATTGTGTAGCCCACATTGAGATTAAAGCTATGAAATTATTAACAGTAAGTAATCCTAAGTTGATGAAGGGTGATAAGCTGAGTGATGAATATCTATCAGCTATTAAACATTTATCGCCTATCAATACAAGGATATGTCCTTATCAAGATATAGCTAATTGCAAAGTAGCATGTTTAAATACTGCAGGGCGAGGAGGTATATTCAAGAAGGGCGAGACAACGAATGTTATACAAGAAGCTAGGAAGCGTAAGACTAAACTATTCCTAGAAGATAGAGATACATTCATGGAGCTATTGGTAAAAGATATACAAGCATTCATACGTAAGTGTGATCGACTAGGTAAGAAGCCATGTATAAGGCTCAATGGTACGAGTGATATACAATGGGAGACGATACCAATAGGCGAGTACGAGAACATCTTTGATATGTTTAGTGATGTACAGTTCTATGATTATACCAAGATACCAACAAGAAAGGTATCACATATCAAGAACTATCACTTGACATGGAGCTACAGCGAAGCCAACGATAAGTATGCGAATCTATTTGATAGCGTACCATATAACAAGGCAGTCGTATTTAATGGAGCATTACCGAGTATGTTCAAGGGACTAAAAGTAATTGATGGAGATAAAACAGATATGAGATTTCTGGACGAGCCTAACGTAGTGGTTGGTCTGAAAGCGAAGGGCAAAGCTAGACAAGATACGTCTGGGTTTGTAATTAATGTAGTACAATTAGCGTAAAGCTAGGGAGAAACTATGAATAGAAATAAAGTAGATCAAATAGTAGATGATTACTATGAAGATGCTGAGATCATAGATACAAATCCAGAGAGTAAATACTTTGGAGACGATCACAATGCACAACAGTTAGAGAGAATCTTTGATGAGTGTGTTGAGAATGGTATGTCTTATGATGAAGCAGAAGAGGAAGCAACAAGAATATTCCAAGAGAAAGGCATATGAAAAAAGAATTATTGTATAGATGGGAAGATTTAAAAGAAATTAAAAGGATAGAAAGTGAACTAGATTTTCTTAAAAAACTAAATCTTTTAATTAAAGACAGGTTGGTTATTTGTAAGGAAGATGTAGCCAGATTAGAAACAAAAGGAATAACAGGAGAAGATGAATGACAATACAAGATATAATAAGTAAAGCATTCTTTGATGGGTATGGTTTGATGTTTAAGTATCACAAAACTGATACAGGTGAACACCAACAACGAATGTTAGTGACTGTATCCGATTTAAAATACAACGCTGATGATGAGATATTAGTTGGTGGTTGTATTAGTACTGATGGGGAATACAGACAATTCTTCATGGAAAACATGATGTCTGTTAAACCTTTTAAGTATATAGATATTGCAGAACTGTCACAATAATGTCACACAAATGACACATTGATATGATAGGATATGTTTTGTAGTTAGGAGTGAGCCTTTGTAAAATCCCACTGGTCTTATATGTCTGAAGTGCGAGTTAAGGATAAAAGTAAATGAGAACTAAACCACCATGCACTAACTACAAATTGTCCGAGGAACTATCTGCGAGTTTCACAATGATTGTTGCAACAGTCGTGGAACTAAAGAGGAGAAGGACAACCTTGTCCGAGTAAAGAAGGACAAGAAGTAGCGTAACATACTAATAGCTACTATAAAATATATAAAGGTAGGTGGTTTGCTAGTAGTCCATGCCAAAAAAACTAGCACCAATTTTAAAAAGGAGGATGATATGAGTAATAAATATAAATGGCTAGACCATAGTTATTTTGATTGCTTACACTTTGAATGGGCTGGAACAGAGTTTGAAGTGCGAGTGACTAATGAGGTTGATGATATACCAGATGGTAAACTTAGGTTGGAAGTCTGGACTGTAGCTTATGATGAGGATGATGAGTGCATAGGCTTTGGAGAACACGTCAAAGAAAAGATATTAATGGATGGCTTAACGATACTTAAAAAGGAGACTGAAGATGAGTAAAGTATTTAGAGAATGGTTTGATACTGTTGACAAGAACAGTCAAGAGTGGTTAGACTTTGTTAAACAACAAGAGCAAGACGATGAAATGTCTACTCAAATATTGGAGGATGCTGAGTGAAAAGAATAGAAAAAGGTACATGGCATTCCAGAGTTGAGGAAATTTTATGCCGAGACTTTGGAAATTTGTACACTAGATTAGCTGAGAATACGCAACAAATGTTGCTAGATAATACACATCTTTATGTGACAAACAGAAGAGACTTAGAAGAACTATCAGAGATGGAGATAAACATGCTTGTAGAAGAGCATGTGGCTTCGTGTATTGCACGTTCTTTTAGGTACTAAGGGTATGCCCTACCTTTTAATTAACCCTACGCTTAGAGAGGAGTAGAATGGAAATAATTTTATTGATAATTGTAACAGTATTGTGTCTAAAATTTCTAGAATATCTAGGTTCGTAACCTAAATGTCACATGATTTGACTTTTGTTTTAAAATATGTTATAATCTTTTTTATAATTTAAAACATTAATCAAATTAATAATTAATTATATTAATAATTTATATTAATATTTATAAAACTTTATAAAGGAGTATAGTAATGATAGAATATAATAATAAAAAAGTAACACCAAAGGTGTATGCTAAACACCAAGTGTCTGATTACTTGATGGGTTTGTTTGATAGTCCAGAGGTTCATATGGATAAGGGATTTGCAAACGCTACACCACGTGAACAAGCTGAGATAATGAATCAAGTTAGTTTGTTTGAGGACAGGATTCATAAGTTATTGGGTGTTAAGTTTAAAAGTATTACAAGCAGTAGTAACTTTGAAAAATCTATATAGGAGATAGAGTTATGGAATTTATGTTAGCAGTAGTGGGTGTTGTGTTGTTGTTGTCAGTCACAACTTTGTATATGTACTTGGTTGAAGATGATAAGGTAGAACCACATGTACCGACACCTATGAAACACAGAGGTAACTTCTGGGATGCAGAGACACAGAAGTATTACAAGTGGGATGAGTTAATGGAACTTAAAAAAGAAAGAGAGGAACAAAATGAAATTTAATATTGCTGGTACAGAATATGAATTATTAGATAATCATTTTGATAAATTTAATAAAAAGTTTAACCATATATCTGATGAACAAATTGAATATGAATTTAAAACTTTTGGTTGGGAAGTAGAGGAGGAACAAAATGACACAGCATAATGAAGCTGTTGAACAGCAAAGACAAATTCTTGAATTAGAAAAACGAGCAAAGCAAGTTGTTTGTATTGAAACACGATACCAAGATGGTTTGTGGTCTCAACAAACAGTAGACTATGCAGATGGTAGAAGGGTCACAGAGTTTAGAGACAGTCGTAAGAAAACTATAGAGGAGAATAGGTATGGCGAAGACGTGGAATAAATCTGTATATACATCTGCGACACAGGGCAGAGGTAAAAAGACAAGTCAAGGTAGAGGTAACGTTGGCACATCTACCATGAACAAAAATAAAAAAGCCAACTTAAAAAAATATCGAGGGCAAGGTAAATGAAAGAAATTCTAGAACAATTAAAATATTTAAGCGAACAAGAACTTAAACAATTAAAACATAAAATACATTTGCAGATACTGGAAAATATATCTGTTGAACTTGAGGATGAGTAAATGACAGTACAAGATTTAATAAATAATCTAAACACTATCACTGACAAGACTTTAAATGTTCGTGTGTTAGAAAACAATCCCAACAACTCTGATTACAATTTAGAAAATTATTGGATAGATAGAATTGATGTAGCTAACACAGGACAAAGTGGATACGAACTACATGGTGAAGTTGTTTTAGTTGGAGAAACTTAATGAACATATTTTACTTTAACGAATGTCCAGTTGAATCAGCACTAGCACAGCCAGATAAGATGCTAGTCAAGATGCCACTTGAAACAGCACAGATGTTATGCACAGCACACAGAGAACTCGATGGTGATGAGTGGGCAGACAAGCAAGGACTTTACAAAGCTGCATACAAGAATCATCCATGCACTATCTGGGCAAGAGAATCTAGTTCTAACTATCAATGGTTGTATCGGCACTTCATAGCACTAGCCATTGAGTACAGTCATAGATATGGTAGATCGCATTTAAGTTTTGATAAACTATCAACACCTCTTATGCAACTACCACTTAATATAAACATTGGTGATATGACACCATTAGCACAGGCTATGCCGGAGGAATACAAACATAATGACCCAATCGTTGCGTATCGTAGATATGTAATCAATGAAAAACACTATGCCAAGTGGGAACAAAACAGAACTAAACCTACATGGTGGACAACACAGGAGTATGCGTAAATGAAATTTAAAATAATATTTGGAATGGTGCTGGTGGCTTCGATGGCTTCTGTCTATAGCATCGTAACAACAACAGCCGGGGGGATAACAGAAAACAAAGCAGGACTTACGAGGTTGAATAAATCTTTCCTGTCTCTAAGCGAAGAGTTCGAAAGTATAGGTAGGACAGCAGACTTAATAGAATCTACCAGAGAAAGCTATCGTAATTCTTTAATTAATCTTTCGGATAGAATAGATACACTAGAAGATTCTACTTTTGAAATACATAGTATATTAAAAGAGTTAGATGAACTACTAAATAAACCACCGGTTGCAACTGTAGTTATTGAAAAGTATATAGAGCCAGAACCTCCAGAAGAGTTAGGAGTTAATGCTGGACTAGGTGTACTAACTGGTACACATGTGACCGGACAACCAGAGATACTACCAGAGCCAGAGTTAATGACATGCCCAAAGGTTAGATCACCTAGACCTTACGCTGATTATATTCAAAACATTACAATCAAAAGAACATTAAAGTTTACAGTGATCTATGATTTGTTTAATGGCAATGTTGTTAATGTTCAATACGATGGTAAGATACCTAACAAAGTTAAACAAGCTACACTTAATTATGTAATGGATTTAGAGTTTGATAATCCTATTACTATTACAGGGTGTACATTACCATTTACAATTAATATTTAGGGGTTGCTTTTTATAGTAACTTGTGTTATAATACAAGCTTATTACGATGAACTACTTAGCAGAAAGAGATCAATACAATACAGAGATACTTACTCGTGATGAGTATAGAAAGTTTGGATTGTATATGACAGAACACTATCCCAATGTAGGGCATGTGGTGGACAAACTAGACGATACTTTTATAGTACATCTGGATGATACTCCATTAACATTTTGGGAAGAAATACTTGATGCTATCAGAAATTAATTGAGGTATATTATAAGAAGTTTTGCCCTCCTTTATTTAACTTATAATATCTACAAGTTTCCGGTCTTGTGCCAATCTAAAACCGGCTTAACTTTTTTAACCAAACACTTTACTTTATCATCAAAGTATGATATAATGTGTGCACTTAATACAAACCGATGGAGGAATAATTATGTATGAGTATGTAACTGGAAAGGCAATGTGGGCAAATATCACATCGCCAAACACGAGGTTTCAACCTCACAAGTATGGGCTAACTGTTCTTACAGACCCTGATACTGCAGCTAAACTTGAAGGCATGGGTCTTAATCAGGTTAGAGATAGATCAGGTCAGTCTAAGTATGACGAACCTGCATTTACTTTTAGCAAGAGAGCAACTAGGAGAACTAAAAATCCTGATTACAATCCTCGAAATGAGGATAATAATGAGCCAGAATTTATTGAGGTTCCTAATCCTGCACCAAAACTTGTTGATACAGATGGCAATGATCTGGATGTCAGCGTAGGTAATGGTTCAGAAGTTGTTGTTAAGATCAAACCTTATAAGAATGACTTCGGACAATTCGCTGAACTCATGGCTGTAAAGGTAGAGAACCTAATAGAATACGTTGAAGGTGACACTGATAACGAGGAGTTCTAAATGATTATTACTATTAATAATGATGATGGTAACACATCGTTTGATGTCAACAATATTAGTGACGACAAAGTAAAGCAAGAAGCTACTGTTATTGTACAGAAAGTAGGTAACTTACAAGTTATCATAGAAGCTTTAGACTTTGCAAGTCGTACACATCGAGCTAACTTAGAAGAGCTTCTCAAAGATAGAGACGAAGCAATCGTTGAAACTGAACCTGCTCGTAATGATAAAGGTCAGTTTGTAGGAGACGATCCAGAAACTATAGAGGATGAATCTAAAGTAGTAAAAGAAAACACATAGTCTGTGAGGAGGGCTAACATGAATGATACAACGTGGCATAAGTTGAAACAACCCTGTCCACTTTGCAACAGCAGTGATGCTGTAGGAGTCAATGAAGATGGCTCGGCAAAGTGTTTCAGTTGTGGAGAATTTATGCCTAACTATGAACAAGCATGTAATGGGAAAACTATGACAACAACAACAACAGAAGTAAAACAACCAGACAGTGTATCAGAAGGTAACTTCATCGCACTAACTGATCGAAAAATATCACAGGCAACTGCTAAAAAGTACAGTGTAAAAGCTGTACAAGATTTGAAGGGTCAGGTCATTAAGCATTTCTATCCGTACTATAACGGACATGAGCTGTCAGCTACCAAGTGTAGGAATTCTTTAACTAAAGATTTCTTTGTGTCTGGTAGTTATAATGAGACTGGATTGTTTGGTCAACAGTTGTTTAAAGGTGGCAAGTATGTCACTATAACTGAAGGGGAGTGTGATGCTATGGCAGCTTACGAACTACTAGGTAGTAAGTGGGCAGTCGTATCCATTAAGCGTGGAGCACAAGGTGCAGTAAGAGATATCAAGGAGAGCTTGGAGTTCTTTGATAACTTTGAAAACGTGATCGTTGCTTTTGATAATGATAAAGCAGGAAAGGATGCAGCAGTAAAAGTTGCAAGACTTTTCAAGCCGGGTAAGGCTAGGATACTCACACTTCCCAATGGTTTCAAAGACCCTAACGATATGCTTAAGTCTAACAGACATAAGGACTTCGTTGAATCTTGGTGGTCTGCTAAAGTGTATACACCATCCGGTGTTATCAATGTGACAGAGCAACGGGAGAAGTTTCACAATCGTGAGAAGAAACAAAGCATACCTTATCCTTATGAAGGACTTAACAAAAAGCTGTATGGCTTGAGACAAGGTGAGCTTGTAACTCTTACAGGTGGAACAGGACTTGGTAAGTCTAGTGTAACCAGAGAGATAGAGCATTGGCTTGTGAAACAAACACAGGACAACGTAGGTATCATAGCATTAGAAGAAGACTGGAGACGTACCATTGATGGTATACTTTCCATTGAAGCTAACGCTAGGTTATACATTGACCAAGAACGTGAGAAGTTTTCTAAAGAAGAACTTGATAAGATGTTTGACATCTTGTACGATGGTGAGAACAAAAACAGAGTATGGGTTCACTCACACTTTGGCACTAACGACATTGATGATATCTTTACTAAGCTTCGCTTTATGATTATTGGATGTGACTGTAAGTGGGTGGTCGTAGATCATTTACATATGTTAGTCAGTGCAGTACACGAAGGTGATGAGAGACGAGCCATTGATTCTATTATGACTAGACTTAGAAGTTTAGTTGAAGAGACAGGTGCAGGGATTATACTTGTATCCCATCTCAGACGTGTCGATGGAAACAAAGGACACGAGAATGGTATTGAAGTAAGTCTATCTCATCTACGTGGCTCTAACAGTATTGGTCAATTATCCGATTGTGTTATTGCATTAGAACGTAATCAACAATCAGACGACCCCGATGAAGCTAGGACTACAAGACTACGTGTACTTAAATCAAGATACACAGGTGATGTAGGTATGGCAGCTAGAGTTATCTATGATGCAGAAACTGGTAGACTATCTGAATTAACTAACGAAGATATAGAGTTTGATAACTCTGGGGATGAAGGCTTTTAATGGATTTAGTATTTGATATAGAAACAGATGATATTCATGCGACTAAAGTATGGTGTATCGTTGCCCAGAATCCTGACTCAGGTGAGATATTTAAGTTCCCACCTAACAAGTTAGAAGAAGGGTATGAGTTTCTTACCACAGCCGACAGATTGATTGGTCATAACATTATTGGATTTGATATTCCAGTTGTTGAAAAGTTTGGAGGAGTTGATCTTAGTGATAAAAAACTTATTGACACTTTAGTTTTATCCAGACTATTCAATCCAACACGTGATGGTGGTCACAGTCTTGAGACTTGGGGATACAAATTAGGCTATCCAAAGATTGAGTTTGAAGATTATCTTAATTACTCTGATGATATGTTAAACTATTGTGTACGAGATGTACAGTTAAACACTAGAGTACTACAAGAACTTCGCAAAGAATCAAAAGGTTTCTCACCTCAATCAATTGATATTGAACAAGGCATTGCTAAGATTATGAAACAACAAGAGCAAGATGGTTTTGCTTTTGATATGCAATCAGCATTAAGTTTGTTAGCAGAGCTTAGAGAAAAGAAACAACTGATAGAAGAAGAAGTACATGAAACGTTTAAACCTAAATGGGTAGACACAAAAGAGGTCACACCCTACATCAAGAAAGATGGCAATCTATCTAAGCGTGGTATGACTGATGAAGAATATCAACGTTGTTTAGATACCAACAACTTCAATCCTTTTATGCGACAAACTTTACAAGAGTTTAATCTTGGTTCTCGTAAACAGATTGGAGAATATCTTATAGACTTTGGTTGGAAGCCAGATAGATTTACACCTACTGGTCAACCTATTGTAGATGAGAAAACATTATCTAAGATAACTCATATCCATGAAGCAAAACTTATAGCAGATTTTTTATTACTGCAAAAGCGTATAGCTCAGATTGATTCGTGGGTAGAAGCTGTCAAGGATGATGGTAGGATACATGGTTTTGTTATTCCCAATGGTACTATCACCGGAAGAATGACACATAGAAACCCTAACGTTGCACAAGTTCCTTCTGTTCATAGCCCTTATGGTAAAGAATGTCGAGCCTGTTGGACTGTACCAGAAGGACATAAGCTTGTAGGTGTAGATGCAAGTGGATTAGAGCTACGCATGTTAGCACATTACATGGATGATAAGGAGTACATAAATGAAATTATTAATGGAGACATTCACACGACTAACAAAAACTTTGCTGGACTTAAATCAAGAGATCAGGCTAAAACTTTCATCTACGCACTCGTTTACGGAGCAGGAGATGAGAAGATTGGAAGCATCATTAAAGGAAGCAGAGCAGAAGGTAAGAAGTTGCGAGAACGCTTTCTTAGTAGTCTCCCAACATACAAGTCTCTTAAGGAACGAGTTGACAGAGCAGCTTCAAAAAATTACCTCAAAGGATTAGATGGTAG
>Ga0222716_10001998_pt1 | contig 16733 bp, 31 predicted proteins | sample C33_13DmetaG_FD_165044 | JGI IMG/M metagenome (GOLD analysis project Ga0222716, IMG submission 165044) | Estuarine water microbial communities from San Francisco Bay, California, United States - C33_13D | ecosystem: Environmental > Aquatic > Marine > Unclassified | place: USA: California... | reverse complement strand
TATTTTTAGAATCTACCAAGATTGTAAAAATACTTTAAACTTTTCGCATATACTGGAACACGTGTTCGACAACAATAGATGCTCCCAAAACTGTGAGCACTGCGTTGTCGTACTTGAAGCCATAGCCTACGAGGATAAATCCCCACAAGAATGCCAAGTAATCCGTCATTGGTGCGGCCATATAGCTACAATTAGATTCAGTTGGGATGGATGCTTCCATCATTTGATAATACGCGTGACCCAGTATCACCGAGAGAAGAATTGCGTATACGTGCTTCTGCATATATAGTATTACATATTATTTATTCGTCTTCTTCAACCTCTCGAATTTGGAGGCGATTAAACAGACCCCTCGTTGCTCGTGGTTTATATATAATGAAGTGCCCCTTTTTAGTCACTGGGTTAAACGATGCACCTCGTAGTATGAAAGGATCGTTGCAGATCGTCCATTTGTTGCATGCATGTTTCATACAGAGCACCACTTGCAGTTCTGGGTATTTCTGCAGTGCCTCATAAATAGACTTATTTTCGAAGCAAGGTCCGTGGGTCTCAAAAGGCTTTGGGTGCTTATAAGGAGTCCCATTTTTCTTGACCGCTTGCTCCCGAAATGAGTAGAGCACCTCATTTGGGTTTTGTACAATTGCAGTATCGCTGTACCGTTTGTCCGATGTAGAGGATGTAAGACATATCAGCGGCGCTCCATTACCTCGCTTAATTAACACGATGCCATTGGGTGTGTCTTTATGAATCCCCACGATTGCGGCGACTCGTTCGCGCGACATGAACTCGGATTGGGGGATGAGCGCCATCGTTTGTTGTATAAATGCATGCTATTACCCGACTTAGGCATTATTCTTTGAAATCGCCACGGTAGATGTGTATAAAAGAAATATCTCATATGAATTAAATGGAGCTCAAGGAACTCAAGGAACACTGGAAAGCTATTAGAGAGGAATTAAACACCCTCCCAGATACATTCATCTCTGATAAGCCCAGACCAACTGGTGAATGGGAGGGCTCGGAAGTTTTAAAGGAAATTGTAGACCAGTACACATGTGGAGCATGTGGTTGGCTCAAAGGGGGGCAGACACACGTACCAGACGCGTGGATAAGTTGGCCTCTCGTTTGGGCAGGTAAGTCTGTTTTTGGAAACTGTTTAAAGTGTCCCAAAACTTCGGAGTTACTCTCTCAAATTGAGGGAATACATATTGCTGGTTTCGCTCTCATGAAAGGGGGTGTCCAACTTAAAGAACATACAGATCCAGTTGGACCCAATTACAAGTTTACATATCACCTAGGTCTAAAATGTCCCAAGGGGTGTTATCTTCACCATCAAACCCTCGGTGACGTTGAAGAAGAAGATGGTAAACACATTGTGATGAACGCCAGATTTCCCCACTGGGCCGAGAATACATCCCAAGAAGACCGTGTCATCCTATACATCGAGTATTATACAACCTAAGTTAAGTGATAAAATTGATAAAGTGATGCGGAATCGTGGTACCGGTGCTGGAGGGTATAAAACAAATGCATCGGGTAAGCCATTTGAGGATGCGGTGCGTGTGGTACCAAATGGTCAAACGTACAATGAGGAGTTCACTTATTTTGAGCAGAATTCATTCAATATACACATGAAAGATCTATACAAGGGAACACCCGGTAGTAAAGATTTTCGACCAGATGGTGCTTACGTGTCCGGCGATCGCCGTCGAGTTTTTATTCTAGAGTGTAAGAATCAATCGTGTGCGGGAAGTGTCGATGAGAAATTATTGACTGGCCCGACCAAGGTTGAGTTGTATCGCAATAAATACCCGGGTGTTGAGATTCATTTTGCGTTCGTGTTACGGGAAGCTTGGTTCAAAAAAGTTGCATACGTGGAGTGGTTGGATATACTTAAAAAACACGGAATTGCGATACTTTGGGTCAAGGACGTTAACGTATCTCCCGAGTGTTACGATTTTGATTCTACGCAGTTGGATGCCTGGTTGAAACAATGATGACTTCGGTCGTGGAGGCACCTGGATTTTTAGAATGAATAGCTCTCCTCGCGGGGATATCTATAATTTTATATTTTTCAAAAGCATCCAATACTAAAGCGACTTTAGAATTAGACATAACGAAATCTATTTCTTGTGTTTTTAATAATTGAAATAATGTGGTGTGTTCCTCCGTTTTAAACCCGTCTTTTGTATACGATACGAAACTATGTACATCCTCCGGAGCATATGGTGGGTCTGCGTATACAAAGTCATCCTTGTGAATATATGTTTTGAACACATCCCTAAAATCAATAGTTTTAAAAATTACATTTTTCAATATTTCTTGATACCGTATTAATTCTTCAAGGGATACAATATTTGGGGTTGTCTTGTAATGTCCATACGGGACATTAAACCCATTTGGACCCTCTCTGTAAACACCCCTGAAACATGTTTTGTTTAAGAAAATCAACATAGCTGCGTGTGTGTGTGTTGATGGTACACTCTTATTGTATACGCTTCGAATCCAGTAGAAAAAACTTTCCTTTGATGTTTGACTTTCTTCTTCATTTTGTGGATTTCTATGAATATCTACACCTTTTATGCTATCATAAGTCTTAAAAAGTTTTACCATTTCACTATGTAAACCCACCGGATTTGTCTGAATCTGTGTATACATATTTATAAGTTTTTCATTTAGGTCATATGCACATATTTTTCCATTAATCTTTATGTCCGTGTGTGTTAAAACACCCAATAAAACACTACCACCTCCTACAAATAGTTCGTGGTAGTTTTCAATCTCTCGTGGAAATTCATGTAAAACTCGGTCTAAAATCTGAGTCTTTCCACCAACCCATTTAATGATAGGTTTCATTTAATTAAAAGTGATTGTATTTTTTAAACCTCAATAATATCTCGTTGAGTGTTCCCCCACCCTCTCATACTAATCTCACTTGGTTCACACCAGGGGTACACATCCTCCCCAATGAAGTGTATGGCGTCTATCCCAGATTCAATACACTCATCACACGTCTGTCCGATGTCGTCAATGATACACCCGATACCAAGGGCGCGACAGACGTCAACCTTTTTGATTTCATTCTCCGTAAAACTGTTTGTGAGAATGACGTCATCAAAAACACCCGGAAAAAAACGCTCAATCCAGAGTTCGGTGGTTTCTCGTACCATTTCTTGGCGTCCTGTGACGATATACATCTTATCAAATGTTTTTCTAAAGTTCTGCATAGCTGGTTGGGCACCAAGGATTGGTTTGAGGTTGAGAAACTCCCTGGAGCGATAAAACTTGTGGAGGATTTCTTGAGATTGTTCTTCTGTGCAATTGAAAATTTCTCGGTACAGGTACTTATATTTGGGTTGGGTGGGTAAAGCGACGCCCCTCCATTTGGCCATTGGTGCAAGTAGATTAACGAGAACTTCATCTACATCTACCGCAAGTTTAGTGTTCATTTACTTTCCCTGGATATTATTCGTAGTCCCGAATCGCCACACCCACTGGAAATCTGGGTACCCCCAAAGCTGTGAGATTTTGAAATCGAACCGTGAGTTGCTTTCCAATGTACCTGTTTCTATTTGCGTAGTAGACCTCTCGTTGTTTAATAGTACCCTCGGGTCTCACTGTGAATTCGTGACCATTTGCGGTTGTACACACCCAAATCACAGCGTCGGCATCTCTCCCGTGACCAGTCTTGGCACCCACAATCTCATATTCCTCAGTTTGAAACTCCTTGAACTTGAGGAGATAATTACTTCTCGTTCCAATCTCATATGTACTTGTGGCTTCTCGAATCATAATACCCTCGTGACCTTGGTTCACAAACTTTGTGTGGAGTTTGGGAATTTCAGACTTTTTTTGGACTAAAATGGTCTCCACGGTGGTCCGTTTCTGTCTCTCTGCGAATGGGAGATAGGGTCTATTTGTATCAAAATAGTCAAACACGTGAAACTCCAGGTCTTGGGGATTCATTTTAAACATACTTGTAATCTCCTCAAATGTCTTACCTGGGGCATAACACTCCCCATCCAACCATTCACCATCTTTGAGATTCTTGGTGAGGTGCTCAACGCCACTAACAATCTTACCTGTCCGAGAGAAGCACCCCTTTGTAGATACGAGGAGACGAACACCATCCAACTTGGGTTGAACATAAAAGGGTTCTGTAATATAGTGGTGTCGGTCCTCCCATTTATTCGCCAACATTGGGAGAATTTGAACAGACTTCATTCTCTCATTGGTCCACATAGTCCTAGCCCTCGCAAGCGCCTTGTCGTATCCAGTGGTGACGTTGGTTCTGGATACTGTACATTTATCACTTCCAACCATACCACTCGTCTTCACAATATCAGCAGTCCCATCCCCCAAGTCCTCTACGTGAATATCGGTGTATCTCTGCTTCCCATTTTTGTCTCCTCGAATAAGGCGTTCCATTATACGTATAATTAATTTCTCAACTTTAAATATGATACCAGTTGTAAATTATGGTAGAATGGAGCGACTTAAGCCTCCACCGCGCACAAACGTACCTATGAATGCGAATACGGGTGCTATAGTTTTTATCATTATATGTTGTTTGGCTCTTTACAAACGCTACGTCACTATTAGTCAATCGCGTGAGCAATCTTATACTTTAGACACTTTGATGCCGACAAATAGAGGTCTTTCTTCATCAATTTCCTAAACTTTCTCTCAGGAATCTCAGTCTTTGAGGTGTACATCTTCTTGAGGGCCCCCATAAACTTTTCACAACTCTTCATTTCATCCTTGAGTTCCTGGTATTTACCCCAAAATTCGGTGCTCAACTGGTGAATCAGAAGGTATGCATTTTCACCAATGCGACGCTCTGACCCACCCAAAAACATAAATGTAGCCGCCGAACAACACGCACCTTGGGCAATGGTAATCACTTTAACTCGAGACTTCTCAATAAGATTCTTGAGGGCTAACCCAGAGAACATATCACCCCCATCACTCATAATGTGTACACGGATTTCTGGTTCGTACCCAATGAGGTCAGCCTTTTGTTTGAGGAGGCGAATCTCAAGCTTTCTAAACGCCTCCACGAATTCGAGCGTATTCTCAACTGTAATCTCCCCATAAAAGTGAATTTCATTCCCAATCGTCTTTGTGTACTCCGGTTCAATCTCATCCTGTTCAACGACCTTTTTCGATTGCATTCTTCAAGGCTTTCTTTACTCGTGTAACGTCCCTTTGTTTTAATTTACTTCCAACCGCGAGGTGATTCATAACATCAAAGTCTTGTGGACTTAGGGAGTATTCCATCATTGGATGCACATTACCCTCTTCAGCATATTTTTTGAGGAGACACAGTTCACCTATGGATAACCCAGTTCTTGATTTTTTCCGCAGTTCACTATATTTCTGACTTCTCATTTTATAATTTCCATACTTTGTCCAGCAACTCCCAGGTCTAATTCTATCCCGAACAAGCGGTTTACCAAGTGCTACTTTGGGTATCACGACTGCATTGAGGATAAAATACGGCATCAGGTTCCAATCCCCAGATGCATACATTTGGGTATCGTAGATATCCGCCTCGGAAAAGCCTCTCGAAGCTCGAACACTATCGATACCCTTGGAATCCAAGTAATTCTCTTGAAATATATCCCAAATGTGCCCGTGCTCGTGAATTGTCTTTGGAAACCCAATGGATTTGGGGTCAGACAAAAGGTCGGCAATAAACTCTTTGGGTGTTTGAAATGTATCTTTCGCATCGTATCCTTCCAAGTACGAAAAAAAGTCTCGAATGTTACCTCCACATCGTAGTGCCGCATTTTCAACGTGAATTGAGCGGTCGTCTGTGAGTGTGAGTAATTTTTCGGGTTTATGTCTCGGTATGAAGATGGTCTCAAAGTTTGGGAACATACACATATTAACCGACGTCACTATGAGAGACCCACGGGTGAGTCGCTTACCATCAGACACCTGTTCAATGAGAGGTTTGAATTCTTGGCTATAGTCCTCAATAAACGCGTGCTTGGCGGCACCCTTTATGAACCCCAAAAAGTTTGATTTACTCTTCAGATGTTCTTGGTGTATCTCCACACTATTCGATTCGTTAAGGACTGCCTCTAGTACATATGTTTTCCCAACCCCAGTGGCTCCACAGATGAAGACATTCTTTCGTTCACGAATGTACTTCTTGAGTAATTCAATGTGTTGCGTATGAAGTGTCGTCACAGACTCTTCTTTTTTTTGTTCAACTATCTTAATGAAGGAATCCATTGATGATCTTACTAATCAGGCTATAGATTTAGTGCTGGAGAACGACGCACTACAAGAACGTATCGTAAAACCTTTAAAAAGGAAAATTTTACCATACGCGGCGTGTGCTATTTTAACAAATTTGGGTATGCTTATTCTGATGATATACCTTGCTCGACGTCTGGCGGTGCTTCAGAGACCACTGATGTAATCTCATCTTCGTCATCCATATCTTGGAGAATTTTAGTTTTTGCATCATATGCTTCCTTTGACTTTACAAGTTCACTAATCTTACCGATTGGCATTTTCAATTTTGGAATGGCTCGAACATCAAGGATTTCTGGTTTTGTGAATATATTATCGAGGGGGTATTCCCTATCAAATTCAACAAGAATACTTGTAGGCACAGCTGGGGATTGTTCAATGAGACGATCATACTCCGCCTTACACGAGTTCACGAAATCGAGACCATCCGCACTTCGTTCTCTTCTTGGGAGGGCTAACATCAAACGAATGTTTCGAGATAAGAGACCATAAGAAAGCGCGGCTGTTTTATGATTCTCCATGAGTTCATTAATCTTGAGGAACTGCATGATAGTCGCGACGAGACCCGCAATGAGGTTTAAACCACCAATAACTGATGGTACCATACTTCGCATACTTTCTGGAAATTGTTCCTGGGCAAAGTTTGCCGTACCTGTGATTGTAGACAAGACAATGACAGGTAGAGTAAAACGCATTGAGAGACCCTTGTACATAATATACGCCCTGTGGTTCATATATCTGTAACACCCAGACGCTTCACCCCACTGTCTCAATATAGATTCGTGTTGCTCATTCCAACTTTGTTCACGGAGCTCCAACTCCTTTCGTTTTATCGCGGTTGTGGACATACCTCCAAAATTTTCTTCGCTCATATTAGTATAGATGAACATAATATTCTTGATTCATCTTGTGTTCCTCATCGCTACTCTCGTGGTTCCATTTACAAATGACCGTAGGAACTTGGAATTCTATTCTATACTTATCCCATTTCTGTTCTATCACTGGTCCGTGAATGATGATACATGCGCTTTAACGCAGGCTGAGATGTATGTGACTGGTCAGCAAAAGGAGGAAACGTTCATGCACCGAGTTGTCTCCCCCATATACAAGATGGAAGATAATGATGTAAATAATTTAACAAAAACTGTATTTTTCGCCCTATGGGCATTCGTCCAGTACCGTCTCGGACGTTTCGATACATTCATTGATGACTTAAAACTATTTATACCTGGTAAGTAACCTAAGTGATAACATATACTACATTAATTATAAACATGCTTGACTACATTGATCCCAGTGGACACTCCATTATCGGTAACGGATACGTGATTAAACACCACATCACCGTTATCGACATGGACGAGCACGCGTCTAAGTTCTCCTTCTGGCTCGATATATTCAAAAACATAACTGATGACATGTACATTAATCCCTTACCTAGGAAGCACATTAAGAAGTTTTACACAAATCTCAAAACTTTGAAGGGTGATTTCATTGTTCAGCTGAACGAAAAAGAGAGTCTTCAAAGGGTTGGGGATAAAGTTCACTATATTTATTAATAAGATGAACTCACTGGTATAAAGTTTTGGAGTGTTAAGTGTACAAATACAATGAACATGTACATCGACGTAGACCGGGAGATTGCGCGTTTGGAGCAGATTCGTGAATTGAACCAACAGAAGTATGTTGAAAATATCGAAAAGTTGGATTCCAAAGTAGACAAGATTTCACGACAAATGGACCGAACACAGTCCTCCGTAAAACGCGACATCCTTATGCGTCAGATTGACTTTTATGAAAATGAGATTGAAAAAATGGATGACGCCATTGAAATTGTGATGCATGATATCGATGAAAAGATTAATAAAATCAAAAAAATCAAAACAGACAACGAGGAACGAAAGAAGAAGGAGCGTGAATCCCTTGACTATAACATTCAAAATCTCAGAGAGGCTGTGCATAGATGCAATAGCGGTGAAATTTTCAATATGTTCAATAGTGTTGTGCACGCACTTGATGTGATTAAGACTAAGCTTGAGAAGGATGCCTAAATTGGTCAAAGAAGTGTACGGATATTCTAAAGTTATGATAAATTATCATACATAACGCATCTGCAATGTCATGCTTTCTCTCATATGGAATATCATCTTCAATATACTTGCTCGCAATAGAAACCACCCGCTCCTTGCGCTCCTCATAGTTGAGGTGTCGCATACCAAAATGTGTATGCATGCTCACAGGTGAAACAAGAACAACTTTATCTTTGAACATGTAGTGTAGAAGTATTTCGATATTTGTGAATCCTCCTGGGGGTTGTCGCTCTATAAGTATAGTATCCGCTTCCTCAAATATATGTTTGTGGTCATCTACAAATAAAGGAATGAGGTCTACAAAGTCATTTGAATAGATATATTTATAATCTTCAAGACTTACCTTTTTTAAGAATGTAACCGTAACCTTCGGACCCTTTCCACATTCGGCAAGAACGAGACCCATATTGTGGTACCCAATATCTATGGCGAGTATCTTCATGTCTTTATCTGAAAAATATTCCTTAACTAATGTAATGAAGAATAAGACAAAGACGCAACTCCTTTGGTCGGCCCTCGCTGTACTTGCGCTCCTTGTGGGATATATGCACCAAAATCCAAAAGTTGTTAAAGTACCAGTCGAAGTACCCGTACCTGTGCCCGTACCACCACGTCCAACCCAAAGACGTGAACCCGAGTTTAGAGGTCCACCAATTAAGCAGTACAAACCTGGATACATGCAACAGATGGGTATTCTTGTAGGTGCTGGTGAAGAAACGCTCCCCCTTTACGGGAAAGAAGTTCGAGGCCGTCGTGACCGTTACCACTACTACACCACAACTGGTGGTGAAAACCTGTACCCAATCCCAGTGAGTCACGGTGCTCGGGACTGTATGGAGGACATTGGATGTGAAGAACTCTACGGGAATGAATCAGTCTCAGTTTTGGGTAAGACTGGTGCATACACGGTGAATATGTACAGGACGGATGACTTTTTCTAATTATTTTGGAGGTGGTGATGGTCGAGTAAACCGATCGTAAGTATCTTTAGTTAACATCACAGATGAAAAACTACTTGATACACAACACACAGCCAACATCATCATAATGGGTGGACTTTTAAATGGGAAACCTATCATGCGTTGGACGACCATAGCCGAACACATACACGAACATAATAAGGATATTAAAGTGCTCACATCTAAATCTTCGTTCTTATCAAACGCAGTTTTAGGTGATTTGATTAAATCTATACCAGGTATAGATACACCAAGTGCGTCTAAACCTAAAGCTCCAAGTAGTATGGGTAATACCATTTACTATACACTAACAAAAATTATTTTTGAGCATATCATATTCCCTACCCTGAAGTCCTGTAGCCTTTGAGTATTTTGCTTTAATTCTCAAGAGTTCCAAAATCGTATCATCTTCTAAATGTTTACAAAAGTCCCTCTTCGCGGCGATATCATCCAGTTGACCCATCTCTTTACGAGCTTGGATGTAGGGCCAAGTATGTCTTCGGAGTGATTCAAGTTCGAGCTCAAGTTGTATAAGCTTTGGAAGAATCACATGTCTTATGAGCTGGTTCGTGTCGTGTAGGTCTTCACGCCACTCCATCGTATATTTAAAACGTTTGATATCTTTAATTTTGTGTGTATCTTAAAAGTTTAGGTCTACACATAGGTAATGAAGACCCTCAAAAGATTTGGGTATTGGAGTCCAGCCCCCATCCCAGAGCACAGGCGCAGATATCGCATCATTGCCGCTCAAAAAAGTGAAGACATTCACTATGAAATGAAAAAGCGAGAAATCACGTGCGCGGCTCTCGAACATATGTATTTGTCCCCATCTTTACGCGAACCAAAGAAAATGACGGTAAGACAAATGCGTCTCAAAATGCTTTTACACGAAGCCCTTGATGTTGCACACGCCATCTGTGCACGTGAAGATGCCGATGAATGTTTATGGGCTTGGGAAATCGTTGATGAAATTGACGATGCGGCAACCAGGGCTGGGGTGTGGTACAGATAATTTTAGTGTGTTATAGTACATGGACTACAATACACTCAAGGACAAAGTAAAAAAAATGGGTCTCAGGGTAACCAAAAACGTCAAAGGTAAACGCGTCAAGCTCACACACAAGGAACTCGAGAGAAAGGTTAGTGGTCTAACTCTCCAGAATCAAGCCAGGAATGCTACCAAGTTTATTCGTGTGTGTAAAATGGTTCTCAGAGAGGCTGGGCCAAATACACCAAGAGTACAACGCGTTGCCCAACCAGTGCGTATGTCACCGAGACGCGCAGCTCCCCCACCTCCACCACCACCACCCCCAATGGGCCTAAACCCACGGGCAGCACTTTTAGCTAATCTTAAGGCTAACCTAAAGAAGCGTGGCCTCGCAAAGAATTAACACCCAAGTCACGTGATATAATTACATTTTCAAGTTCAAAAATGCCCCTCACCACCGAAAAGAAGCAGTTCCTCAAGAAGATCGGTGGTGGTCTTCGCGTTCTCATGAGTTGTTCATACAAAGCTGATGAGATTGCGACCGATCCCGAATGTCCCGTTGAAGAGTTCATCAGGGATAATCTCATAACCCATGGCCAGTTTTCGGAAGCAAAGTTTAATACAGTGGTGGATACCGCACGCAATGAAGATCTCGTCAAACTTCTCGAGTATTTTGACGACATGGACATGTATATGAAACGTGCGTATTACGAGGCAAGTTTGCCCATGGATGATGAATATGCGCCTCTCATTGATAATGGAACGTTAGTGACTTTTGATGATTTTAATTCCAAATCTTTTTAACATAAATCTATTGACATCCACAAAGTTTGGTTGGCTCCAGAGGTACCATCGTGACCAGAAACCAGCCCCACCAATACCACTCAATTTCCAATCCTCCTTGTCGCTTCTATCGATATTACGCATCATTCTGTGTATCATTGCTGGATTACGTTCAGCCACTATACGCTTGGGGATTTGTCCACCATGTCTAAGGACATATGAGCGCATACGTGAAGGATTCTTGTGTTTGGTGTAGTCTGAATACCCACTTGCACCAAAGTCAACAGTCCTGCCGTCTTCTAAAATTGCCCTGAACTTCTTTGTAGTGTTTGGGCTACGAATAATTTTGACGCGCATACTTACAATCTACAACTACTTTAATTTCGGCAGGCACCACAGTAGCCCTCCTTCTTGGGGAGGAAGAAGAGGTGTTCCTCGCCACGCTTCACGCGGTACATGTGGTCATACATGTGGAGGAGAGCAATCGCGAAGACCGCAGTCGATACGACAGCCTTGTTCATCTTACGCACCGTGAACGCATAGTATGCAATCATCGCCGCGATGGTCAACTGAACAAGAGTCATCGTTGGCATACGAGCCTTGGGTATCAAAAAGCGTTCTTCCAATTGTGGGGTGTCCTTGGTAGGTTCTGGGGTGAATCGTTCCATCTTCGCGCCGTAACCTGGCATTTTTATTTTATACTGAGAAATTAATGTGGCGTGTCCTGTTGTTACCAGTCGTTCTGGTTCTTCATGATTATCTCAAATCCCCAATAGATAGATTATACTTTCAAAAGCCACTACGACCTCTCGTGGGTATGAGGAATACCCTCATCGACCTTATATACCATAAACTTGATTATGATATCTTGGATTACCCAAATCTTTGGTTTGTCAAGGCAAACTACACTAAGATTCTCTATGAATTTGAGAAGGGGGTCAGTACAGCTAAGAAGCACTACTTTCACACACTTGACCCGTGGTTCAAGACAAATGATAAGTATTACTACTATAATGTCAAGGACTTCCCAGAAATTCAAAAAATAATTGACCAGATTCCATGTGTTGATAAAGAGACTGCAAAGTTCGCCGTGATGGACGCACCTATGAGTATACCAGCACATCGAGCTGAAAGTAATATGATGTTGAGATACCATCTTACGATAAAGAGTGGTCGTGATTGTGTGTTGTACACCGAATATGAGGCACATAGACATCAATCTGGACACGAGTTTTTATTTGACCACTCGAGATTCCACCGAGTCACGAAGCGCGGATTTCAAAAACGAGTGGTTCTTATTTTGGACATCCACCGTTTCTATTAGGTGTTGACGACACACAGCTTTGTACATATCCGTACCACCCACCAATTCAAGTGCATCACTCTTGACGATTCTTTTCGTGAATGGTCCAGGTGTTCCATTGCAGCAGTCCATACAGAGGGCAGAGAGCTTCACGACATCACTCGCCATTGGAATGCAATCTAAGATTTCCCCAAACTTCTTTTGTTGATAGTCTCCATCAAGACCCGCAATAATCACCGATTTGTTAAGAAAGAGACACATCTCCACAAACTCTTTGAGGTTTGTGAAGAACTGGGCTTCGTCAATGGCTACAATTTCAGCACTGCAAAATGCCTCATTGATAATACAATGGGAAATGTGTTTAACTTTGAGACATGGAAATTGAACACCATCGTGTGTCCTTAAGACTTCCTCAGGGGAGCGAGTATCTTTTGAGGAGTTGATGACCACAATCTTCTTACCTATGACTTTGTATCTCTTAAGTCGTCTGATGAGTTCAGAAGTTTTACCAGAAAACATATTTCCCATAATAATTGTGAGACCCATCTCAACTTTCTATAAAATAATCTTTCTTTTTTATAATGGTTGATATACAGCGAGCGTATTTCAACGGGCACAGGGGGTGGATGTCCGCTAAGACTGGTAGAGTTCGCTTTGGTAACACAATTTACTCAAATATTTTCGAAGCAATCAAACATCTGAGTCAAAAATAACCAGCGAAGTACATTTTTATGAAAACCGCACTGGACATCAAACTTAATACAGTTCCAACTAAACAACAATTACACACATTATTTTTACAGACCTCCTCGGGTAGAAGAGCTTCTTGACGACCCCATTCCATTAATTTAATTCTACATAATAATTAAGATGCCTCTCACAGATCAGGAGATTTCCAAAAAAGTTAGGGAGTTGCGCAAAATGAGGGGTCTCATATATGCTCCCCTCAAGTACTTCAGGGGTCTCAAGACCCTCAAAAATGTGGAGACCCGCTACATAAAGATGCTCAAGAGAGACTACACCACATTTAAAACTGATAAGGGTGTAAAGACCCGCACATCCTCATATACCCAAAGATTCCGCAAGAAGTATCCCAAGGCCAAGTCCCTCCCAGAGATAGCGAAAGCTACAAAGATACCTCTAAAGACACTGGAGACTGTATACAACCGCGGTCTCGCTGCGTGGAGAACTGGACACCGCCCAGGCGCCTCACCCCAAGCCTGGGGCTACGCGAGAGTTCATAGTTATGTAATGAAAGGGAAGACATATCGTACAGCTGATGCTAATCTTCACTCGTAGATATTAACATCTTTCTGACTTCTTCATAAACAACTGTGAGGAGGGCAGCTTTATAGGCAAGAAAACCCATAAGAGTTGCCCCATAGTCAAAATCAAAACCAAATGGGGCATTGTTCCACATTGTTTCAAAAACGGCGGTACCTACGGGAACCAACAACTGTTTTTGAAATGGTGAATAATTTTCAATGTTATCCACATTTCGAGTTAGGAGACCAATATAGGCGAGGGATGAAACTACACCCAGTGTAGCAGATACACCTTCCTCCGCTCCATATGCGATGAAATAACTGGATGTAAGTGCTGTACCATATCCCAACGTTGTTCGGTTAATTTTAGTTTTAAGTTTTTCATAGTCCGATTTGGGAGTAATGTGATTGTGGGTAGCTCGGATGAGACTCATTAATCATCACTTGTGTCAAACCTTTATAAAGATTACAAACCCGAGTACACTATAAATGAGCCTTCGTGTGAAGAAACTCTCCTATGATGCTATTATTCCAACTCGTGGTTCTGGCGGTGCTGTTGGGTATGATATTTACAGTACTGATGAGGTTTGTATACCTCCTGCACATCGTGCTCTTGTTGGATCGGGTGTAGCCATTGTTCTACCAGCGGGGTGTTATGGTCGTGTCGCACCTCGCTCGGGTCTCGCAGTGAAACATGGTATCCAAGTTGGGGCGGGTGTCATTGACCCAGATTATACGGGTGAAGTCAAGGTTGTTCTTTTCAATCACGGACACGCCGATTTTCAGGTAAACAAAGGTGATCGTATCGCACAACTTGTTCTTGAGAAATGCGATACACCAGAAGTTGTGGAAATTGGTCTCCTCGAGGAGACCGAGAGAGGTTCGGGTGGATTTGGTTCTACAGGAAATTAAAGATAATATGGTAATCTTTCTTAATGGAAAGTGTTTTCAAAGTTTTTGCAACAGAGTTATATAGATCTGGTAATCATATTGGATATAATGTAAAGTTCAAACATATTAATCCTATATGTAAAAAATGGTCTAAAAATCGGAATCCTGACATGGAGCGTGTCACCGAAATGTATGAGTATTATAAAGCTGGAGGATATATTCCAAGATTTATACATCTCGCAGAACTCGAGGGGGAAGGAATTGTTTGCTACGATGGAAATCATCGCCGCGAGTTATTAAAATTAATTGATAATGGTGAAATCGAGTGTATAGTTGATGTGTTATTTAACGCTTCAAGACAAGATGTACATGAAGCATTTTCAAGTGTTAATAGAGCCGTCGATGTACCAGAAATATATTTGGATGACATATCTAATATCAAAGATGAAGTCTTGGAATTAGTAAAAAAATATGAGACTAAATATAAACAATTCACATCTAAAACGTCGCGATGCCGTTCACCAAATTTCAATCGAGATGTATTTACAGATAATATCACAAAAATATATAAATACTTTAATGGCTCCAAAACTATAAATGAAATTGAAGATCTTTTAGAAAAGTTGAACAGAGAATATGCAAATGGAAAAATATGTAGACCACATTCTAAGTATGCGTCCTCAGCTGTAGACAAATGTAAAAAATTTGGTTTATGGTTATTTTTAGAACGAGAAGTATCTCCAGAACATATAGAAAAGATTTCAAATAAGAAGAAATTTGGTATATTTTAGTAACCATTGTACCACAAATCTTCCGCCACAGGCATAAATAAAATACCTTTTCGCATCGCCATCCACAATTTCGCATGATCAATATTTGGATAGGACCACAACATCCACCTTTCCCAATATTCGGTTGAATACCAATCGTCCCAATCCTCGTGTGTACTGTGATCAATCATGAGCATACCCCGGTGGATTTCGTGTATGTCCGTCTCCAGTCGTAGCGTCTCTGGAACAATAGCACCCTTCTCGATGAGGTGTGTGCGCATGCGTTGAGAATCGCGGTGATCTGTGTAATCCTCAACACCAACCTGTCCAAAGTTAATGCTTCTCTTATTGGGAAGAATTACCCGGTACTTATGAGCTGGGCATAGACTTGGGCTGAGTACAACGCGCATTATATTGTACCTCATCAATAATTTTAGTTCTTCTTTGCGCGTTTAATAATAACAAACTCGAGATCCCCCTTTTTCACATTACCACGGGTCATTGGATTTTTGAACAATACCATATTACCATTTGCGTTGAGAGCACTTGTCATAGACATACGCGCCAATTTACGGAAAGAGTTTGGTGTGAGATACAGTTTGTTAATTTTCACAACCTTTTCACCAGATTCAATATTGTTGGTGCTGATTGGATCTCTTGGAAAGTTTTTCACCTTCATATTTTTCCAAGGAATCTTATTTGATGTATTATTTTGATTCGCATTCTTTTTTATTTGTTTTATGTTTTGTATGTAGTTGGACGTATTTGGTCTGTTATTGTTGTTGGCAAAGTTAAGACGACGGCCACCATTTACCATAAACGTCATCCGCGCTCTTCGCATACGGCGAAGGGCATTGGGATCTATTCTTCGTGGCCTGGCCTGACCCACATTATTTTCATTTGTGTTTGAGTTTGTATTAATGAGTCGCAACTCGCGGGCTCTATTGTAGTTATTTGTGTTGTAGTTTGAATTATTCATTCGCACCATATTATCATTCGCTGGATCTCGCATCTTGTAGTTTATAAAGATTTAAATTGATACATGCTTATGAAGACATATACGTCCCTTGATGGTATTCAAATCAAAGTGGGTGAAAATGCTAAAGACAATGACGAACTAACAATGTCAAGTTACCCCAAAGAGTGGTGGATGCATGCAGCTGGATGCCCAGGGTCGCATGTGATTATATGCCACGAGGGGGATACCATTCCCAAAGAAACGAAGAGAGATGCGGCAGTTCTCGCGATACATCACAGCAAAGCCCCAAAGACGAAGATGTCGCTCGTTGATATGGTTCGTGTGGAACAAATACATAAATACGCAAACTCTAATCATGGTCAAGTACAACTCATTGGCGACTATATGACGTTTACAATTTTTATGAATAAGGAGAGACCAAGGTTGGAGAGACTATTA
>Ga0222716_10001997_pt1 | contig 16739 bp, 8 predicted proteins | sample C33_13DmetaG_FD_165044 | JGI IMG/M metagenome (GOLD analysis project Ga0222716, IMG submission 165044) | Estuarine water microbial communities from San Francisco Bay, California, United States - C33_13D | ecosystem: Environmental > Aquatic > Marine > Unclassified | place: USA: California... | reverse complement strand
TGGACGGTGGCGTTTCCGCCGGAATCGGGCGACATCGTCGGCTTTGCGTCAAAGCCCATGGAGGGCGAGGTCGTGAACTCGTGGGTGCGCGTGCCAGGCGACCGGTCGACCATGTTCAAGTACCTCAACCCGAACACGATTTTTGTCGCCACAAGCACCGAGGCGGCGGTGCACGTAAACTTGATCGACGCCGTGACTGGTCGGATATTATATCGTGTGCGTCACGGCGACGCTCGTGGGCCCGTACACGCGGTGATGTGCGAGAATTGGGTGGCTTACCATTATTTCAACACTCGTGCTCAGCGTTACGCGATGAGTGTGTTAGAAATGTACGACGATAGCGAAGAGCGACGCGGGTTGGCTGTCGGTGATTTGGTGTACAAGTCCATCTTTGGCGGCGCGCAAAATGAAACGTCGAGCTCGCTCGCGCCGCCAACTTTACGAATAATCGGACAGAGCTATTACATTCGCCCCGAAGCGAAAATGCTCAGCGTCACACGTTCAATGCGCGGTGTCACCGAACCTGCGGTGCTGCTCGCCACGGCTACGGACCAAGTCACGTCCATCGACAAGCGGTTTCTCGACCCGCGGCGGCCGAATAAACCCACGCCCGCCGATCGCGAAGAAGGCCTAATCCCGTACAATGAAGTCATCCCCGTGTTCCCAGCGTCGTGGGCCACGTACCACTACACCGTTCGTGGCTTACGCGGTATCATCACCGCCCCAGCCACGCTGGAAAGCAGCGTATTATTCTTTGCGTATGGATTGGACGCCTTTTACACTCGGCTCAATCCGTCGCAGAGTTTTGACGCGCTCGATGACGACTTTTCCCATGCTTTACTCGTGTTCACCCTCATCGCTCTCATCGTCGGTACCATCGTCGCAAAGCGTGCCGCTGATGACGCCGACGCCGCCAGAGCGTGGCGATAACGCCTCTAAAGTTGTAATACCATTTTACGTTTGCCGCCCAAACTGAAAACGCTGTCCAACCCTACCGATTTTGGTTTTTATTTTGTCGGTCGTCGTCATTCCTCGGCGCGTCGCCATCGGGTGGTGTCCGCACGCACGCGCGCGCACACCTCTCGTCACCGACGTCGTCGTGCGACCCGAACCGCGCGTAGCAAGGCGAGCCGAACCGAAAACCGCGTCGTTGATTCGTTCAATTTGCGCGCCGCAGATCGATCTTGTATCGATAGATCACTCTCGGTTTGCGCACGCGCGAGGCACGCGAGATGTCGGACGACGAACGGGAAGACGTGGGGAATGGTGGTGATGACGCACATGCGGTGAACGCGGTGCGGAATGCGGAGGAGGCGGCGGAGCGTGGAGCGGACGCGGGCGCGCCCGCTGGAGGGGCTGGCGTGGACGACGCGGTAGAGTCCGAGGACGTCAACGCGACGGTCACGGCGGATGCGCAGGAGGAGGAAGATGCGACCGATGCGAAGGCCGAGGGCGATGCGACGGCGGCGGCGGAGGAGGATAGTGATGACGAAGATGAGGGCATTCGACGTCGTCGCCGCAAACGCGCCATGGCGCTCGACGAGGAAGATTACGAGCTTTTGGAGGATAACCAAGTCACTGGGTTTAAGCGCAAAGAAAAGAAGAAGCGCATTCAGACTGCGGCAGAGCGCGAAGGAGCGACGACGGCAGAACCGCGCGCGGCGGGAACGATTGCGGATCTGGAACGTGGTTTGTTTGGCGAGGATGACGACGAAGAGGCGGCGGGCGCGGAAGGGGAGGCCCCCGCGGAGGCTGTTCAAGCGCCGGAGGCCCCTGACGCTAAGCGTGCAGTGGCATATAGTGATGACGACGACTCCGAAGACGAGATGGACGACTTTATCGTGCGCGATGAAACGGATGGTCCCAAGGAGTCTAAGGAGGAGCGCCAGCGTCGTCTCAAGTCTTCCATCCCGGGCTTGCGCCGAGACCAGCTCCAAGACGCAGCGGATATCTTTGGTGACACCGAGGAGCTCCACCGCATGTTCGCACGTCGTAACCGCGTCGGTGGCGTTGCGGAGTCGCAAAGTGTTGAGGATTTGGCGGAGGATAGTAGCGACGGCGAGGATGGCGAGATGGATGATTTTATTGAAAATGATGACGCAAACGCAGAGGATTACGAACGGGCCCGCGCAGCAGCCGCAGAGCGACGTGCGGCAAAGGCGGAGCAAAAGGTGGCCCGAAAGTCAGTCGGTGGCCCGGCGGAGGCGAAGACTTGGGCATCCAAGGCGTTCGAACCGTCCGTGGTGAAGGAGCAAATGCTCACCGCCGCGGATGACCAGATTCGCGAAACGGACATCCCGGAACGTCAGCAACTCAAGCCGCGTCCTGCGTCAGCACCGACGGACTGGGAACATGAAGCGCGTTGGATTTACGATCGTCTCATGGGTGTCGGGTCGGTGCAAAGGGGCCAACCCACACCGGAAGGCGCGCTCTTGTTGCGCGGCGCCGCGGATTACGAATCAGAAGAAGCTCGCGTGAACCGAGAATACATGTTGGAGCAGTCGATGAATGAGTTACCAGCAGAAGAAGCCGAGGAGATTATTTCCTCTATCGTCTTGTTTCTCAAGCTTACTTTTGAAGAGCATTTGGAAGTGCCGTATATTGGTACGCAGCGCCGAGACGACATGGTGCTTCTCCTTCGCGGCCGCTACGAGGAGGCGCGCCGAGCATTGGATGAAGACGGTGGAAACTACGAGCGACTTTTGAGACGATTCGACGTGATGTACGCCATTCTCGATTGGGATGACCGTTATGTACGCCTTGAACTTCGAAAATCGCGTTTGGCGGCGAGCTTTAACGCCATCGCAGAGGCTAAAGCCGACCACGAACACGGCCAAGTAGCTCGTCAGTTGATCAACCATTTGCACTACGCGACGATGGATCACTTTGTGGATGATATTGAGGCAAAGGCAAACTTGTTCTTTAAAGAAAAGTTGGATGGCACGTCTCGTCGCCCGCAACGTCGCACGGATTACGATTTGCACGTTGCGAAAGGTATCCGTGACCTCGTCAAGATGTCTGGTCCCACCGCGGAGACTCTCGGCGAAAGTTTGTTTCACTACAAGGATAGCGATAACCTGGCTGATGTTCCACCAAGTGAGCTCGCCAAGGTGTACTTGGACCAAGGCTTTACGAAGATTGAACACGTCATGGAGGCCTTCGTTACGGTGGCGGCGACTGAAATCGGCGCCGAGCCCACCATTCGTAATTGGCTTCGCGACAAGTTTTCTGAGCACGCGACGGTGAGCACGCATCCGACGCCGCAAGGCACCGAGATCGTCGACCCGTGGCATCCGATCGCGCCTATTAAGCGCTTGAAGGATGTGCCCTTATACAAGGTTACTGGCGAACAATTCGCGTACATGATGGAGGGCAAACGCCGCGGTTTACTCAAGGTGAACATAGGCTTTTCGAAGGTGCGCGTCGAGCACACGTTGCAAGAAATGTACACAAGCTACTTGAGTGACAACGAAAGTGCGCTTGCGAATGAGTGGAACGCTGTGCGTAAGTCAATTCTCGAAAAGGCACTCAATGAACACTTGCTTCCGGCGGCGACGCGTGATTTTGCGAGCATGCTTGGTCAAGACGCGCGCGATCACATGGCGCGTACGTGCTCGGAAGGAGCGTGGAGTTACATCTATTGCGCACCGTGGCAACCACCACGTGCGGAAGAAGAAATCGATGTACGCGTCGTCGCTGCTGTTGCTGGGTCACCTGCGACTTTTGTCGCGCTCGACACGGCCGGCGAGCTCGTGGATTACATTCAGTGCCATACTATTGGACGCAACCTTGGTGGGCCACGCGCCGCCGGTGGTGCACAAATGAACTCGCAGCAAGATGAACTTCAAGCGCTGATGAATTTCGTCGTACAACACCGTCCGCACGTGTGTGCTGTGGGTGCCATTGGCATGGATGCCAGACGCGTGTACGAAGTTCTCACCGCCACCGTCGCCCGCATTGTTGAAGAACAACCACGTGCAATTCCGGAAGAAGTTTCAGTCATTGCAGTCGAATACGTTGATGATACGGTCGCCAAGTTGTGCGAAACTGCGAGCGTGGTCAAGTCGGAGATGCCAGAACAGACGCCAGTCGTCTTGCGCGCCGTGGCGTTGGGCCGCTACATGCTCAACCCAGCCGCCGTTGTTGCGTCGCTCGTACCCGGTGGAGAAGCCGGTTCGCTTCCGATGTGTCCGTTGCAAGACGCCGTGTTGAGTAAAGATGACCGCGTGGCTATTATGGAACGCCAGCTCGTAACTCTGGTGAACCAAGCTGGTGTTGATGTAAACGCGGTGTGCGCGCACCCGTGGATGGCTGGTTTGTTGCGCTACGTCGCTGGTCTCGGCCCGCGCAAGGCTGCCGTTGTGGTGAACGCCGTACGTTCGCACGAAGGTGGCGTGATCGACAACAAGGTTGATTTGAAGCCAACACTCAAGGATACCGTCTTCAGAAACGCGGCTGCCTTTTTGCGCGTCGTCGGAGGCGACGTCCTTGATTCCACGCGGACGCACCCCGACCATTACGACAAGGCGGAAGCCATCGTGCAAAACGCCCTCGAAGTCGAAGACGACATGACTACCATGGACAAGTACGACAAAGAGCGATTAATCGAGCAATGCTTTCAGCCCAAGACGTGGGAAACCAAGGTGGCGCCGCTGATTTTGGAGGATTACGCCGGATATTTGGAAACCGAAGCGGGCATGGGCAAGTTGCTTGAAATCGTGCGCGAAATCCGCGTGGAGATGCGGTACCCTTTCAAGGAAATCCGCCCACCGTGGGTGTCCCTCGCGCCGGAGAACTTGTTTTCGTTGCTCACTGGCGAAACTCCGCAGACGTTGGCGCAAGGCAAATTGATTCACTGTACGGTGAAGAAGATTGAAGGCCCACGCGATGGTCGCCAGGCGCGCGCCGTGTGCACGCTCGACAGTGGATTGATTGGTTACGTCGACAAGAGCGACGTCAGCGACAACCACGTCGACCGTTTGGAGGAAAAAATCCAACCCGGTCAAGTCATTACCGCCCGCGTGGCCATGGATGGGATTGATATTCACAATTTCACCGTGCAACTCGTGTGTAGCGGCAGGACGTTGAAGCCGGCGGAAACCGCGTTGTGGGAAGAGCACATGCACGCGGGTGAACGGAATCCTTACTATAGCATGGAGATCCAAGACGGTGAACTCGCGCCCAAGAAGAAGGCGGCTGCGCAGAAGAAGAAGCCAGCATTCATCAAGCGCAACATTGATCACCCGTACTTTCAAAACATTGACCCCGTCGCCGCGCAAGACAAGCTCAAGGATGCCGACATCGGCGAGGTGATCATCCGCCCGAGTAGCAAGGGTGTGCGTAACTTGTCGTGCACGATGAAAATGTACGACGACATTTACAAGCACATTGACATCCGAGAAGGCAACAAAGGCTCTGGGGTGTCCAATCTCGGCCTTGGATCGCCGCTCATTATCGACGGCGAAGAGTACGAAGATTTGGATGAAGTCATGGCGCGTCACGTCGAGCCCCAAGTATCGCTCGTCAAGCACATGCTTCGCCACCGCAAGTTTATGGGTGGCACCAAAGACGAAGTCGACGCTGCGTTGAAGCAACAACTCGCACGTTCGCCATCCATTCGCCCTTACGCATTGAGCGTCTCGTACGAATACCAAGGTATGTTTTGCATGTCGTACATTCGAAGCTCGAGCGGCAACGTCCATCACGAGTACATCGTGCTCACGCCCGCTGGATTCAAGTACCGCAAAATGGTCTTCCCCACCGTCGATCGCCTGTTAGCCTTCTTCAAGGTCAACTGTGCGAAACCCCCGCCCGGGCACGACCCCAACCCGTGGTAACTCCACACAAAGAAAAGAAGGAAAGGATGCGACATTTAGATTAAAACCAAAAGACACAATTGAAATCACGACACGATACCATTAGGACCTCATTGATCGACGCCTCTCGAAGCATCGCGCGCATTCGCACGCCCGCGCACGCACGCACGACACAGAGCATTTCGATTGCGCACATCCGTCGCGGCCGCCGCCGTCGTCGTCACCGTCGTCGTCGCCGGTGACATATGGAGGCGCGCGCGCTCGACGCCGTGCGCGCCAGCCATGTCCATGATGATGTCTTGGCCACCCATGCCGCCACGCGTCGAGACGTCATCGCGCGCATCGAACATTTGGCATGTGTTTTTGTGCGTGACGCGTTTTCGGGCACGGACGTGAGCGAAATGCCACCGAAAGTGTGGGGATTGCGAGGCGTCGCGAGACATCGCGAGACGCGGTTCGATCGCGCGCGCGGAGGATGGATTGTCGATGATCGTATAGCGCGCGTGCCGACGAATGGTAACGACGATGAGCACGGCGAATGCATCATTCGTGGTGATCTTGACGATTATGACGACGGAAATGGTGCGCGCGTGTTTGATGAAGAAAATGTCGCGCGAAGCGTCGCGGCTCGATTTTGCTTTGCGCGCGATCGAGGCGCTACGTATCACCGATTCTGGAGCACGTTAGACGTCATCCGTCAAGGTTTGCGGCGAGAATGTAGCATGACGATACGAGAACTGTACTATGTCATGTTATCTCGCGGTCGTCGGGATGATGCTGCGCGAGAAACGACGGATGGTAAGCTCGCGGATACGATTCGATGCATCTCGGCGGCGATCGGCGCGCCAAGAAGCGCGTTGGGATTATCGGCGTCGAGCAAGGGACAGGTATTCGGACGCGTGCACATCGAGACTGCGTTCGGGGCACGGCACGATTGCACAATCGTTGGCTCGGGTGGATTCGCAATCACTGGAGATATGAATGAAATAGACGCGATGAAATTATATTCAGACGCGGCGTACGTCGTCGTCGTGGAAAAAGACGCCGTGTTCCAGAGACTACTTAACGAACGCATATTTGACATTATTCCATGCGTGGTGATCACCGCAAAAGGGTTCCCTGACCTCGCCACGCGTAAGTTTTTATTCTTGCTCAAACGCGCCTTGGAGTTGAATCCGATTCCGTCGCGGTTTTACATGCTCGCCGACTTCAATCCGAGCGGTCTTTGGATTTGGTCGTCGTACTCGAGCGGTTCTGCTGCGTCGCTGATGGATTCTGTGCCCTACGCGGTGCCACTTGAGTTGATTGGTCTGCGTGCGAATGACTTGGATTTAGTCCCTGAGAATGCGTTTCAATCATTGACGCCGCGGGACGAGTCGCTGATTGAAAACGCGCTCGCGGCTGGAGTGAACGCGCCGTTGTTCGTCCACCGCTGCGAGCTCGAAACTATGCGCGAGCGTGGACAAAAGGCTGAGATTGAAGCCTTATACGCGAACGATGAAGAGTTCAATTTAAGTGCGTTTATTGCGGCAAAGATTGCCGACGACGAAGCGAGACGCGCTCCCGCGACTACGCCATAACAACATATCGTCATTTCTATTCAATACAAACACACTACGGACATAGCGTACATACGCACATAAGCAAGTTAAATCAATCGAGCTGTGGTCAAATCAATCATAAGGTCATAGTAATTTACGCCTCGTCGACGTCTATTTCAACTTCGGACGAAGCGAGGCCAGTCTCTTGCTCGCGGTACGCCTTGGCGGAAATTTCAGCGAGTTCGCCACCGCACAACTCGAGAACCTCACGCCATAACGGCTTGGGGAGCTGAATCACTTGCTTGAGCGCTAATTCTTTGGCGCCAGCCACGGGGAACCACACACCGCGTTCGCATTCGCTTTCTAATTGACCGGGCGCCCAGCCGCAATAGCGCGCGAAAAACTTGAATTCATCCGGCTTTGCGCCTTGTTCTTCGACGAGCGCGCACGCACTGTCGTAACCACCCAAATACATGCCAGGTAACACCTCAACGCTTCCCTTGACGTCTTCGCGACCGTGTAAGAAACTCACGGTGCCATCACCGACGTCACCGCCGAAATACAGAGCATTCTTTGCAAAGACGCCGTCGACATCCCCGCTCACGTACCCCATGTCGTACTGCGTCGGTCTATTCAGAATAACCCCCATAGAACCATTCTCGTGATGCTCAAGCACTAAAATAACCGCCTGGTGAAAATACTGTTGCGACATACGAAATTCATGATCCGCCGCGACTAACAAGCACCCTTTTTCCGGCGCGGCGATGACGTGCGCCCACGGCGCCGCGCTCGCGAGTTTTGGATTTTGCGCCTCTAAAACCTTCAAATTCTCCCCCGACGCCGCCAGAGCTCGCGCCCGTTCCTCTTCCATCTTGACATTCTTTTCCTGCGCGAGTAATTTCGCGCGGAATTCGCGCCAATCGCTCTCCAAAGCCGGCGCCACGTCCTACATCGCGCGTCCGCCAGCGTCAGTCTCACACACACTCAAAAACAAAGCCACGTCACCAGCCCACCCATGGGCGTCATCGTCCTCCCATCGCCTCGCCTCGCCTCGCCTCGCCTCGCCTCGCACACGTACGTCTGAACTCGGAACATCACCATCACCCGCCGCGTCGCGCGCGCGCACGGCGCGTCGCGCACGCCGTCGCGGCGCGCGCCGCGCCACACCGGTCGCGCGCCACGGCGCCAACGTCGTCATCGTCATCGTCATCGTCATCGTCGTCGCTCTCGTCGTCGCGACCGCGCGAACGGGGCGTGGCGCGCGATGGATGAATGCGGAAAAATATGCGCTCGCGGTGCGTCGCGTTCGCGGCGCGGCGACGGTGCGCGCGCGTGCGTGAATGGCGCGCGCAACGGGCGCGCACGGGCAACGTTAGGCTTTACATTGGTGGCGTCAACGCCCGCGCGTCGATGCGTCGCGCGCGCGTCGTTTCGCGCCGCATATCGCCGCGCGCGCGCCGTCGTCGACGCCATCGACGGGCGAATCACGCGCAGACGTATTCGCTGGTCGTGTTTTCGCCCCGCTCGCGCGCGCGTGCGGGTCGAGGCGGCGTGGAGCGGCGGTGATTTGTGATTGTGTGGTCGTTAGGCGGTGGGTCGTGCGTTGGATTGATTTCGTCGGCGCGGCGTCGGGTGCGCGCGCGCGATGGGACGCTCGGGCGATGGTAACGCCGCACGCGATGGCGACGATGCGAAGACGGCGGAGCGGAAGCTTAGGGAGCGGCGGACGCTTGCGAGATTGCGGGAGAAGACGCCGTCGGGGACGCGTCGGGCGTCGGTGACGGCGGCGTTGCGAGCGTTACGCGAGGGAAGCGATAGCGATGAGACGTCGGTGACGCCTGTGCGTGGTGAAACGATGAGGGATCGCGATGGCGGTGTGGATAAGGCGGATGATTCGGACGTGTGGTTCGTGGGAAATATGCAGGGAGTGAACGTGACGCAGTTTGAGCCGTCAGAGGCGGCGGAACAGCCGTCGACCTCGGCGTCGTCGCAGAAAGCGGCGCCGGATAGATCGCAAGTGGAGTCTCCGGTGGATAGATCGCAAACAAAGTCACCGATTATTTATGGCATGGAGAAGCTGCCTACGCTGGATATGTCGGTGCCGGAACATTTGAAGGAGTATATTGGCGTCGGCGCGGGACGGGCGGCGCCAAAGTCGCGGTATCGATGTCCCTGCGAGCACGCCATTGCGTTACGGCGTCATCGTCGCCGTGCGAGTAGCGATACGGATGAATATGACACTGATGACGTCGACGAACACGCGCCTGGGTGCGCGTCGCACGCGTTATCCATGTTTTGGAGGGCGTTTACGACGGCTTACATGACGAGGGCGGGCATCTCCGTCGCCGCGCACGCGCTTCGTACGATGCGTAGCCGCAAGCCCTCGAAGATTTTTGATTTATCACACCTCGTAGGCGAGTCAGCATTAAAATATCGCGAAGAGGCGGTGCGGTTTGGATTATTTGCCGGAATGTTTGTTGGTGGGTACAACGCCACGCGCTGCGGGTTGTGCTACGCCACGGCGCCGTCTACATCCGCTTCGGATGGTAACAATTCTAAGAATCCGTACAATGGCTCGAAATCATCGTCGTTGCCGACGTTGCCTGAAACAGGCGAAGCGAAACCAACGACGAACGTGGCGAATATTTTCCGACGCGAAAAGCCATTCACGCCCGAAACCGCCGCTGTCTACGCCGGAGGCGTCGCCGGCTTGTCCATTTTTTTCCTAAAACCAAAACTGCGCCGCACGGTGTCGCTATATCTAGCGGCCAAGCTCGCGCAGGCGGGATTTGAGAGTGCGAAAAAAGACTACAAGTGGGTGCGCGACGGGCCAGGATCGTGGGAGCATGGGAATTTACTCCTCTTTACGCTGTCGAGCGCGCAAGTCATGTACGCGTACGTCATGCGCCCAGACACGCTCGACGTTGGCTTTTGGAATTTTATCGTGCGAAGTGGACCGATTGACAAACCCACGCTAGCGCACATGCGCCAAGCCGCGAGCCGACTCCCTGCGCCTGTGTCTGCCGCCGCTGCCGCCGCTGCGGCGTCGGCGTGTTGCGACGACCACGCGATGTTGCACGGTTCCACGGGCGCGGCGTTGTGCACGTCGCACGTCATCAAGAGCGCCGCCGATACTTTCCAAAAGTGTTTTCCATTTTATTTTTCCATTCACTACGTACCATACGTAGTGTTGAACGTGGCCAAGGCGATTAAGAATCCCCTCACTACGCTATTTCGCGCCACCAAGGCGACGGTGCGCAGTACCACGTTCATTTCAACCTATGTCGCCGTCTACATGGGGGTGGTCTGCGCGCACCGCAATTCGGGCTTACCGAATCATCGATCGTTGTACTACATCGCCGGTATCATCGCCGGTGGCGCCCTACTCGTCGAGAATAAATCTCGCCGCACGGATTTAGCGCTCTGGCTCATGCCTCGCGCGGTGGACTCGCTCGTGCTCGTCATGCTTCATAAAGGTTTGCTGCCGCGCGTGCCAAATTTCGATTCATACGTCTTCGCCTTGGTCATGGGCGCTACGATGAGCTTGTACGAGCAAGAACCAGATACGCTCGAACCAAATTTAAGAGCGTTCATCGCGCGCTTCGTCGAACCGCCAGTGACGCGCAAGTTTTCTAGAAATTCATCCGTAGGATTTATGTAATTATTCAGCGCAGAGCTCGACGCGTCAGTCGTCGACGCCGCGCCCAATGTCGACGATCACGATTGATGACAAATACGCGCTATCAGACAGCGATGACGCCGCGGACGCCGCGCGCCCGCGATGTTTAAACTGCGACGCGTCGTTCGCTGAGCTTAAAAAGTGTTCGCGGTGTCGCGCCGTGTACTTTTGCAACGCCGCCTGTCAACGAGCCGCCTGGCCCGCACACTCCGCGTCGTGCGTCGCAGACCCAAACGCGTCGGTGAAACCGCAAGTGCCAGAGCCACCGAGGCTGCCCACCGCGGCGGAGAAGGAGGATGCAAAGACGAAAGAAAAGGCGAGAGTTGTAGAGGTTACGCTGCCGGCTGCGCGCGCGGCGAGCGCGAACCGCGCCGTGACGGAGGATATTATCGACGCCTTAGAAGACGCCATCGTGTTCGCCATTGGGGAAGAGGATACTGAGTTAGCTGATGACGTGCGATATGAGCTCGCACGTGCGTACTTGATGGTTCAAAGAGTGGACGAGTGCGCGCACTACTTGGCGCCGTTGTTAGCAGAGGCGAGGCGTGAAGGCGGGGAGGCGCACGCGAAGACGCACATGCTCGCCGCGCGCGTAAAATGTGCTAAAGGCGAGGCGGATGATGCTCGTAAGGAGCTCACGGCGGCTTTAGATTGCGCGAGTGAGTCGACAAGCGATGCGAAACAGTGCGACACGTTGCTGGACGCGGGCTTGACATTGCATGAGCTCGGCGATTGGGACAAATGCGCACCGATTTTGAGCACCGCCGCTGACGCGGCGGAGAAACTAGGACGGGTTGTCGACGCCGCTCATGCGCTCAATCGCGCTGGTTCGGCGTTACTACGTGCAGGACGGCCCGATTATGCCGCGCGCTGCTGGACGCGAGAGTTGAAAATGTTAGAAGGCGAAGCGGCAACGACGCCCGGAGCTTTAGCGCAAGCGCATGGAAACGTTGCGAGTGCGTTTTTGCTCGCCGGTGCGGATGATTCAGCGTTTGAGTTGCACAAGTCTTCGGCGTTGGCGAAAGCCAAAGAGGCGGGACCAGAGGATGAAGCGCGCGTCATGCTTCAACTCGGCAACGCGTATAAACTCGCGGGAGACGCAAAGGAAGGTAGTTTAGAGACGGCGAAGGACTATTTTGAGCGCGCAAAATCAATTTCGGAATCCGATGCTGTGATAGTCACCGCCACTAGGGCGCTCGAGCTGATGAACATGTAATTTTAGCTTCATTTTGTCTCTGTGCTGAGGGTAAAACTATATGTTTCAGTTGATTACATTCATCGTTTGCGAGTCGTACAAAGAGCTGCTGCTTCGCAATGCGCTGCGTTCGCTGGTGTATATATTATTCGATCATTTCTTTTTCGTCGTTGCGACTCATCCATCGAGAATTCGTAAGAACTCGTCATCCGGCGTGTTGGAAAGGTTAAACTCTGTCGACGCGCTCGTCGTCGTGCACCCATTCTTCAACGCCCAGTCGCGAATCTCAAAGTTACCCTCTTCGGTGGCTTTTTGAATCGTCCAGCCATCCCACGGGCAGCCGTGCTGGCGGAGCCATTTCAATACATCTAAATGTCCACCGATAGCGGCGAACGCACACGTGCGAGAGTTCCACAAGCATCCGTGTTGGCGCGCCCACTTCAACACGTGTAAATGCCCCTCCCACGCGCTGTACTCGCACGTGTACATGTTCCAGGGACATCCACGCGCGCGAGCCCACTGTAAGACGCTCAAGTGCCCACCAAGCGCAGCGTGTGCGCATGTTTGCTCATCCCATGGCACTTCTTCGGCGCGCAGGTACTCGAGTAACTCCACGTGACCGCCGTAGGCGGCGGCGGCGCACACGCGCGCGTCCACCGGGCACCCCTGCTTGTGCGCCCATTTTAAGACTTCTAAATGTCCATGACGCGCCGCTTGCACAGGAGTCCATAAATTCCAAGGACACCCTTGCACGCGGAGCCATTTCAGCATGTCTAAATGCCCACCGACTGCGGCTTCTTGACACGTCCAATCGTGGAGCACGCCCCCTTCTTGATGTAAAAACTTCAAGCAGTCGAGGTGGCCAAAACGCGCGGCGACGTCGCCGGCTGAGTGCGGCCATGGGCAACCATTCTCGCGAAGCCATTTTAAGATGTGCAAGTGACCACCCTTTGCGGCGTCCCAAACCGCTTGCTCGTCCCATAACTCGCCTTCTTCGCGAAGCCATTTGAGAGATTCCAAATGCCCACCCTCGGCGGCGTACTGAATGGCGCTCGAGTGCCAGTAAAAATTGTGCCTCTTCAGCCACTTCAACACCGCGAGTTGACCATTCTTCGCCGCCTTGGCGCAAACCGCCGACCCCCAAGGACACCCCATGGCTTTCAACCATCGTAAAATCTCCAAATGTCCACCTCGTGCGGCGCAAATGGGCGTCATGTCGTCCCACGGGCATCCCGCTTCGTGCAACCACTTCATCATGTCGTAATACCCCCCATTCGCCGCGTTCGCAAACACTGCTGAATTCAAAGGACACCCGTGCGCGTGCGCCCATTTTAATAATTCTAAATGACCACCTCGTGCCGCCGCTACGCTCGTATCTGCCGTCCATGGGCACCCGTCCCGATACCCCCACTCGCCCTGTTTCGGCCCCTGGTAGAACCCTTGCTCGCGCAACCACGTCAAGCTCTCAAGCTTCCCCGACGCCGCCGCCGCTCGGCACAGCCTCCAATCCCACGGTACGCCCTGTGATTTCGCCCACTCCAACATCGTCGGCGTTTTCACGAATTTACTCACGCGCATCGCGCACACCGGGTCCCGTCCCGCTTCGATGACCGCGTCCAGGCACCCGTGCGACACGCGCGAGAGAATGTTACAATCCGTATCATCCAAGTATTTCATGATGTATTGCTGGAACACATCCGGGAGCATGCCCTGGGACACGAGACGCTTGGGCATGACGCGCGAGGATGGCTGTGCGGTGCGGCTCGCGCGTCGTCAGGGGCGTATGAATGCGCGAGAGCTCTTGCGTCTGCTGCGCTGGCGCCAGACAATCACACTTGGCGCGTCCTAGGGCGACGCGTGCGGCGTGCGGCGCGCTCGAGAGGGTTGGAATGCGTTGGGCGTAATACCCGTGTGCGGAATGTTCGGTGTGCGACGGGTGGTGTGCGGCGCGCGTCGGTGAATGCGGGTGCTGGACGCGCGTTTGAGGGGGCTCCTGTCCAAGGCGCCATCGAGCGCAGGGCGGCGGCATTTCGCGTCGCGCGCGAGTGTTCGCGCACGCGACGCGCGAGAACGCGTTCAGACGTCATGGCTGGAAGTGCGTACGAGGGCGGGGGGTTTTCGAGCACGGATGGGTGGAAACTCGGCGCGTTGTTCGGAGTGCTGGCGTTACTGTCGCTGGGCTTCACGCGCGCGAATTACTCTGTCGTGGCGCGCTTACGTCGCACGCATCAGCGCGCGCTGAGGCACGTCGTAGAACACTTACAGCAAGAGTTGCTATTGCTTGGATTCATCTCGCTCACGCTCGTGGCGTTGCAGGATTCGTTGTTGAGGATTTGCGTCGGCGACAGCTCGTCAACAGATGGCACGGCGTACTGCGATGCGGGAAAGTCGCCGTTATGGAGTGCGACGACGCTGCACCAGACGCACATCTTCATTTTCATTCTCGCGTGCACGCATATTGGTTACGTGGCGTTGAGCACGACGCTTTGCGCGTGGAAGTTGAATAGTTGGCGCAAGTGGGAGCTCGAATCCAAGGATATAGAACAATTGAACCCAAAAATCAATCCTCGGAACGCATCTGGGGTTGCACAGCTCGTGTGGCGAGCGTTTTGGGCGCAGTTTAGATTTTCAGTCAATCGTGAAATGTACTTGTCGCTGCGAAGATTGTTTCTCGAGCGTACCGGCGCGACGGAGGATTTCGACTTTCACGATTTCCTGCGTGAGTCGATGGAGGAGGATATGAGTTCCATTATTGGTATGAACGTTTTGATGTGGCTTGTGGCTACAGTGTTTGTCATGGTACCCGGGGCGCTGTTCCTTCCAGCGGGTTTGGTGTGTTTGGGAATCATGCTCTTTGTAGGGACGATGCTAGAAAGCGTGGCGCTGCGATTGTCGCAAGCCTCGTACGAGCGTTTCACCGATGATTTTGAGCGCCCTGAGGACGACCAAAACCTCGACGCATGGACAAAACGCAGAGCAATTCGTCGAGAAATCGACTCGAAGAACTATTTCTGGCTCGGACGTCCGCGATTAATGCTCAAGATTTTCCAATTCGTCTTGTTTGAAAACGCCATTTCCCTCGCCATGTTGATTTTCAGTTTATGGCAAGACAAAACCTGGCTCGTGGTGAACGCTCAGGTCGGCACTGGTGCGGCATGGGTGCTTTTCGCCGTCGATTTTGCCGTTTTCCTGCACAGCGCAGTTTTTATTCTTCCCGTGTATGCCATTTCTTCCACCGTCGGTTCGCACTGCGCGACATCTCTGCAAGAGTACGCGGCGAAAGTAGGCATCACACGTGAAGCTGCGCTTCAAGCATATCTCACGCGTACATCATCGATGTCTAAGCAAGATATCCTGGAGGCAGCGCAACATGATTTGCACATAAATGAAAAGGTACAATTGGACAACGCAGACGCGCCGTTGGTGATACCAAAGCAACCAGCTGCGCCTATGGCGAATGCGCCGCTCGCCAAGCACCGTGGCGTTGGAGCCATGAAAGCGGCAAAAAAGAGGTTGACGCAAGTCACAAAAGCCGTAGTGAGCGATCCATTTCACCAGCCCGATTTTTCGCGCGAAAATGAAGAGTCTCTAACTGGATTACTTGGCGCTATTTTGTCTAAACAAATGAAGGAGCAGCTGGCGTTGCAAAAGGCAGAGCAAGCTGCGAAAGACGCCGAGCGTGCGGCGTCTCCAGGATTGTTGCAACGAACGATGAGTCGGACGTTGTCGACAAAGAATTTATCGGATTCTCAACCGTCGGCTGCCGACGCGGCGGACGAGGCGCCACCGGCGAATCGACTGTCGTTGCGCCGACAAGATAAAGCCGCGTCGCCAATGAGGGCCGTGCCTTCGATGAAGGATGTGTTTAGCATGAGCAATGTACCACCACTCGCGTCTACGCGTGATTCGACGCAAGAACGGACATCGATGGATTCACCACGAACATCCGGCGATAGACCACCAGGCGTACGCAGTATCGCCGAGTTGTTCCCAGAGCAAACCAACACCGACGCTCCATAGGAACTGCCTAGTGGTATCATACGCTGCAGTAGATAGCATAGCTCATTCGCGTTGTTTGATATAATAATCACTTGATCGATAAAGTTGAAACATTAAAACTTCTTTGCTAGGGGACGCAGCATGCCACAACGCCCAACCGCGCGGAATTTGTTGGGGCCGTTTCTCGCCACTTGTTCGCCCGAATATCATACACTTCAACCGCGGAAATCGCGCTCACGCCATCGTAACCACCAATGGCATACACGGCATCACCAGCTGGATCGGCCACGGTGGCATGGAGCTGGCGTCGATACTGCATTGGTGCCAACTCTCGCCAACCGCGTTTGGCGTCACGCGGGTCGTAGGACTCTACGACGTTCAACACGCTACGATCGTCGCGACCTCCGATGGCGAGCATTATCCCTCGCGAACTCACACCAACCACACCCAGATCACGCCGTTTGTATTTTAATGGCTGGCCAACTGTCCATACATCCGCGCGTGGGTCG
>Ga0222716_10001995_pt1 | contig 16746 bp, 24 predicted proteins | sample C33_13DmetaG_FD_165044 | JGI IMG/M metagenome (GOLD analysis project Ga0222716, IMG submission 165044) | Estuarine water microbial communities from San Francisco Bay, California, United States - C33_13D | ecosystem: Environmental > Aquatic > Marine > Unclassified | place: USA: California... | reverse complement strand
CTAATTGGCCAACAGCTAGGGAGGTCAATGATGGATGGCATCAGTTTTGGGGAAATAATCAATTACTCAGAACTTATAGGGATACATCGGGTAAGAACCTCAAGGATAGGAATGGTGATATTTTAGTTACCCGCTCAACCGTTCCGCGACAGATGCCAATCGGTAATACGGTTTCGGACTTTATGAATTATGCAAGACCCAAGAGATCAGATAATACACGAGACTAAGGTCTTACTTCATCGTTGGGACGCGGAATGCGACCTTGATGAGATAGGCATCGCAAAGGCAGTAATGCTTGGGATTAACGATTGGCTGGAACGCGAGGTGGCTGAATTTGAATTTGAGATCGAGATCGAACTAGATGAGGAGGAGGAAGAATGAATATATACAAGTCTACGGGTAAATCTATGGAGAGTTGGCCACAATGGGTGAGTCGTTTAATTAAGGTTAATCAGGAGCTTCGCGAAGAGATCGCAGATTTGAAAGCGGAGATTGAGAAACTCAAAGATGACAAGTGAGCCAGCGAGTACCTCCGGGATATCATCCGATCTTTTGGAAAAAGTACGGAAGAGCGCTTCCCGAATCAGCACAAGAATTACCACGGTGCGACTTGAGAAAGTTGGGTCCCCCATGCTCGAAATTATCCCAAGAGGCATTGGAACGGATCAAGAGGGATGGGCAATTGGTAAAGAAGAAATCCCGTGCCAAACGCTCGAAGACGCGATCATCATAGGGATGGAGATACAGGCGAGAGGATAAGTATTTATGGAAGAGTTAATATGTAAAGTTGAGCGGTGGCATATAGATCGGAATCTCATTAAGGGTTCCACAGATAAGTCACAGGTATTGAAATTAATGCAAGAACTTGGTGAGTTGAGTGACTCTGTTTGTAAGGATGAATGTATGCTTGATGATATTGGGGATATATTGGTGATATTGATTAATATATGTACGCGAAATAATGTCACACTAGAGGACTGCTTGCTTACCGCATACCGAGATATCAAGGACAGAAAAGGCAAGATGGTTGATGGTGTGTTCGTAAAAGATGGTAATTAACCTCCAGCCCGATGAGGTACAGGTCTGCCAAATGGTTGGACGGATGCGTAGTTTGATTGCCCGTGGAAACGGGGTGCGTGATGCGAAGATGGGAAACCACGATGGTGCGGAAGCAGATGTGGTGGGCATGATGGCGGAGTATGGATTTGCCAAGCAGATGAATACATTTCCTGATCTCGGACTTTCCCCAAGGAGCGGGTCTGCGGATGGGGTGATGCCAAGCGGGAAGCGTTATGATGTGAAAGCGTCCAAGCACAAGGGTGCGAGGTTACTTAGTACGCTAAAGGTAAACCCTGATGTGGATGTATATGTGCTATGCGTAGTGGATGGAAACTCCTTGGACTTTAAGGGCTGGGCATGGAAGAAGGATTTAATCAAGGATGAGAACAAGAAAGACCTTGGTCATGGCGTGGGCTATGCGTTGGATCAGGACAAGTTGAGGAAGTTCAATGCCTAAGATAAGAATAACGCAACTAGATGGGTCGCTTCCTAATATAGCCTTAATGAAACTATCTCATTGGCATAAGGCACAGGGAGATGATGTTCATTTTAGTAAGTCATGGGAGCGGGAGTTATTTGAAACTGAATATGATATAGTATACGGGTCTGCAATATTTCAATGGACTAAGCCAAAGCTCGACAGATTTATGGCTGAATTTCCAAACGCAATCGTTGGGGGTACTGGCACAAAATCCACAATGACTATCGAGGATATTACGGGAGGACCATACGAGTTTTTTGATTACTCTATATATCCAAAGTTTAAACAGAGTATTGGTTTTAGCCAAAGAGGATGCCGACTAGCTTGTAAATTTTGCGTAGTACCAGGTAAAGAGGGCAAGAATAGAGATAACGGACCTATACATCAAATTTGGAGAGGTGAACCACATCTGAAGGAAATAATATTGATGGATAATGATTTCTTTGGGCAACCAGGATGGCAAGAAAAAGCAGATGAAATATTAGAAGGTGGATTCAAGGTAAACTTTAACCAAGGAATGAATGCTCGATTAATCCACGAAGAAGGCGCAAAAGCTCTGAAGCAAATGCAGTTCTTTGAATCTAAATTTAAATATAGAAGGTTACACACAGCGTGGGATAACCCAAAGGATGAGAAAAGATTCTTTAACGGTCTTAACATCTTATTAGACGCGGGAATAAAACCTAAAGAAATTATGGTTTATATGCTTATAGGTTATTGGCCTGGTGAAACAATGGATGACATACTATGGCGATTTAATAAATTAAATGATGCTGGAGTATTACCCTATCCGATGGTTTACGATAGGGAGCGACCTGAGTTAAAGAAATTTCAACGCTGGGTAAATCGCAGATATTATCAGTTTGTGCCTTGGGAAAAGTATGATTCATCAATTCGATCAAGACCGAAGAAAGATCAAATGACATTCAATTATGCCTAAGTTCACCTACGCAGATGAGATAGATGCCAACTTTGGTATTCCGTGGACAGATGATCTGCGGTTTAATAAGGGCGAGTTAGAGTGTGCATTATCGGATGAGGAGGTGGATAATCTCCCACAGGATCGTGCGGAGATGCTTAGTCGTTTACTCATTGACCAACCAGGTAGTGAGATCGAGGACCCGATCCAATGGGGATGGACATTACCGGGCTGGCGTAGGGTGATGGATAATTGGAAGGATACAAAGATTCATGTCTGCCTCGGCGGAAATCGTTCGAGTAAGACGATGTTCGCTTCTCGGATGTTGGTACATTTAGCACAGTCTATTCCCGAAGCTGAGATTCGTTCGATGCATGTTACTGAGGAGCGTTCGATCTCAGATGCACAGAAGTATATTTGGCAGAATTTACCAGCACGATACAAGCGTGCAAAGAAGAAGAGTGAGAACCATAGCTTGCAGTACAATCAGAAGAATGGATTCAATTCTGCGAAGGCTATCCTCCCACCTACTGCTCCAGGTGCGGAGCGTGGAAGTACGATATATTTTAATAATTATAGGCAGTATATGGCAGACCCTCAGATATTCGAGGGTTGGTCTGCACACGCAATTCACCTGGATGAAGAAGTTCCCGAAAGTATCTTTAATACATTGCTCGGAAGAACGGTGGATTACCACGGGCGATTAATCCTTACCTTTACAACTCTCCAAGGCTGGACACCGCTGATCAATAGTTTACTCAAGGGTGCGGAGACGGTTAGTACGAGATACTCAGAGCTACTAGACCGAGAGGTTCCAACCGAACAGATTTGTGCGAATTGGCCGAACTGTAGGATATATTATTTCCATACAGATCAATCGCCTTTTATAGATGGACAGGAGTTGATTCGCACATACTCCAAGCAACCATTAGAGGTGAAGTTGGCCCGCCTCTATGGCATACCGTCCAAGGCAATGGAGGGGCGTTTTCCGAAGTTCAATCGCGAAACGAACATTGTCCCGCATGAGAAGATCCCCTTCATTGCCGATCCTTCTTTGACTTGCACCCGCTATTTCGTATGCGACCCTGGTGGGAGTAAGCCGTGGGTGGCAATATGGGCGGGTGTCATGCCGGATGGACGGATATATATTTACCGCGAGTTCCCTGATAGCACGATGGGGCAATGGGCTTTACCGCATACCAATGCATTGGGTAAGAGTGTGGGTAAGCCTGGTCCCGCACAGCGTCCACTAGGGTGGGGTTATGATCAATACAAGAATCATTTCGAGGACTTGGAAGATGGGGAGGATATTTTTGAGCGTATTGTCGATCCACGGATGGGAGCGGCCACGGTGCGTACAAAAGAGGGGGAGAGTAACATTATTAACCAAATGGCTAACCTCGACTTTGTATTTCGTCCAGCACCTGGTGTGGATATCGAGGCTGGAATTGCTAAGATAAATGATGCCTTATCATGGGATGATACCGAGCCGATGACTTCGGGTAATTGCCCAAAGCTCTATGTATCAGATAGATGCGACAACACGATTACCTCACTACTTGAGTATAGCGGGCAATCCCGCACCGAGCATTTCAAGGATCAGATCGACTGTATACGCTATCTATTGGTAAGTGGAGCAGAGCATATAACTAATTCGAGCCTTCAATGCACGGGTGGTGGTGGCTATTAGATTGACTAGTCAAGGACAAAAGACTACATTTTGCTACGCATGCATAATTCCTCAGACCCCGAACTATTGTTCGTCTCCAAGGAACCCGACATAAATTATCTACGGGATACATACCGTGAAACACAGTCGAGTCTTGGTGAATGGATAGACCGCAGACAACGCGACTACGATGTCCGCAATTGTTTATGGGCGGGTAAGTCCAATGACTTTAAGAAACATTCATCAGATAGTCAGACAGGAGAGGTATTCCCTTGGGATGGTGCGAGTGATCAAGAGATTCGATTAGTAGATAATCAGATTAATAAGTGCGTAGCTATGTCTTTGAATGCAGTAAGGCAAGCCCACTTAGTTGCCACACCTGTGGAGTCTAGCGATATCGCACGGGCAAATGTTATATCTATGTTTGTTCGTTGGTTGGTTAATACCAAGATGGACGATTTTTATGAGCAAGTAGAACTCGGACTCAATCACTTCTTTGAAAAGGGAATGATGGTCCACTATGTGTACTACCAATCCGAAGATCTAAAACAGCAACAATCCATAAAGCTGGATGAGATTGCAATGGCTCTTCCACAAATTGCAGAAGCAATTAGCGATGGTAGTATGGATGAGGAGTTATCTGCCGCGATGTCCGAGCAGTTTGATGTGTCTAAGACTAAGTCCCGTGCCATGCTTAAAGAATTACGCAAGGATGGGGAAACCACCGTGCCTGTACTTCGCCGTGTGGTAAGTAGACCAAGGATTAAAGCCCTTGCTCCCGATGAAGATGTATTTTGGCCAAACTATACGATTGATCCACAAGAAGCTCCCTATGTATTTCATGTGTTAAATATGACACCTGAGCAACTTCGCTCAAAAATACATAATGAAAATTGGGATAAAGAGTTTGTGGAGAAAGCCATCGAGTCTGCGAATGTAGGCGAGAACGATGTATATGCCCATAACCTTAGTGCAAAGGACGAGATACTTCGCGATGATGACGAGACTATTCGTATCGTATATTGCTACCAGCGTTTACTCGATGAGGATGATGTGCCTGGTATTTACTGCACAGTATTTTGTAACGAAGTAGCCGACCTCTATGCCAAGCATACCCTCATGGACTATGGTCATGGTGGATATCCATTTATTGTAAGCACTTACGAAAAGACATCCAAACGGTTGTACTCCTCCCGCTCGATTCCCGAAGTGGGCGAACCATTCCAACAGGTTGTTAAGGTTGAGTACGATGCATCGATTGACAGGCAAAGTTTAAGCACAATTCCACCAATAGAACATCCTCTTGGAAGATCCCCATCAAAGTGGGGTCCCGGAGTTCGTATTCCTTATCGTACACCTGGAGAGATTCGTTTTGCGGATACTCCACGCTACGATGCTGGTTCCGTGGAAGTTCGTAGATTGGTACAGGAAATGTTTGACCGTTACATGGGTAACAATGCACCAGGTGTCGATCCCGTAGAGTCGCAAATTAAGCAACAACATTTTATTAATAAAGTACTTCACCACATGAAATATGTGATGGATCAAGTATACAGCCTTTACCAGCAGTATGGTCCAAACGAAGAATTTTTCCGCGTTACAGGTGTACAGGATATGCAAAAGTACGCAAAGGGTAAGTCGGGCGAACGCTTTGATTTTTACATGCAGTACGATGTGGCCACCCAAGACCCTGAGCAAATGCTCGAACGAGTAAAGACGATTGGTCAGATATCATCGACAATGGATAAGAATGGAGTGGTGGATACCGAACAACTCCTATCCCTTGCAATCGGACAGATCATGCCCGGTGCGGCAGAAAAGGTAATACTACCACGGGAGACTGCCACACAGAAAGCAGTCGAGGAAGAGCGACAAACCATAGCCGAACTTGCGGCTGGAGTACCGCCCAATGTGCGTGAGAATGATGCACACGAAATGAAACTCCAAGTATTTCAGCAATGGTTACAACAGCCCGACATTCAGCAAAAAGCCCAACAAGACCCAGCGTTACAAGAGCGTATTAAGACCTATATGCAACAGCGCCAAATGCAGATTCAGCAAAAGCAAAATGCTACGATTGGTAGACTAGGAGCCGCCCCCACACAATTTGGACAAACATCTAGTGCCGCATGAGCATAACTTATCGTGGAGAAAGATTCTCAGGATATAACAAACCTAAGCGAACTCCTGGTAAGTCTAAGAAGTTTGCCGTACTCGCTAAGGAAAAGGATACGGTTCGTCTTGTACGCTTTGGAGATCCAAACATGTCCATCAAAAAGAACATACCCGCACGGCGTAAATCCTTCCGAGCGCGACATAAGTGCGATGAAAAGAAGTCTAAACTAACCGCTGGCTATTGGTCATGCAAGAAATGGTAATATGAGTTTATACAAAAACATACACGCAAAAAGAAAACGCATCAAAGGTGGAAGCAAAGAACGCATGAGAAAGCCTGGAACCAAAGGTGCGCCTACCGCAAAAGCATTTAAGAAAGCCGCAAAGACAGCACGCAAAAAAAAGTGAGACGGAAAAAATACCACGAAGTAAATGCTCAAGAAGCAATTAACGCACTTACTTTCCTTAAGAAAGAACCACACTTTAAAAAGTATATCGAGGTACGCGAAGCAATGCGGGAGGAAACCATCCGCGAGCTACAGAATCGCAAGAATATCGAGAACCAAAATTTACACTTTCACTTCACAGGAAAGCTAGAAGCAATCGATGAAGAGTTAGATAATTTTTATAACTTGTAATTGTTCATACTAGTTAAGCCCTCACGGTTATGGGTTAGCCGTGGGGGCTTTTTCGTTGCCATATTGTTGTTAAACAACTACATTTTGCTACACTAGGCTACTAGCCTTGTTGACTTATGGAAACATTAACCAAAGAGGTTGTCTCGGAGTCCTCTGAAAATTCCGTGGAAAATACAAACGCAAGTGAGGGCAACCTTTCGATGGCAGAATTTGCAGATCAGTTACTGAAAAGCAAGCAACCACAGGAAGAATTACCCGAACTTACCGAAGAGACGGATGAACCCGCTGAAGAAACTGCGGAGCCTACAGATGTCTTAGAGGAAAATTCACAGTCTGTCGAAGAGGAGCAAGTGGAAGAAGAGGAATCTTCGCCGCCCGCAGAACCTTCGGATGTTCTCAACAAGTTTAATATCGACCTGGATAACCTATCCGAGGATGAGTCGCGAGATCTCGCAAAGGCGCTGAATGCATCTGCCGTCAAGCGATTTGGAAGACTTACCGCTCAGAAGAAAGCACTACTCGCAGAGAATGCGGAACTGCAAGCTAAGGCAGAAGAAGCCCAGCAAGCACCCGCTAGTGCTGAACTACCTGAGTTCCTCAAGGATAATGCCTTTTACAACATCAACGATGCGCAATCGCTTAATAAGGAAGTCGAGCAACTCAACACCCTAATAGAATGGGTAGATGAGAACCTCGATAACGAAGTGGAGTACGATGATAGTGGTAACGAGTATGCGGTAAAGGACGGGGATAAAGTCTACACGAAGTCTGAGTTGCGCCGAATAAAAGTAAACGCGAATAAGACTCTCCGTAAGGATGCACCCGCCCGGCAGAAATGGATACAAGAGCGTACACAATCGGATCAACAAGCTATGCAGACCTTTGAGTTTCTTGGAGACGAGCGTAGTGATGATTACAAGCTATTTATGCAAGTAAAGGAATCTCCGATGTATAAGCCCTTAGTGAAATATCTTCCTAATTCCAACTTTGCTCTTGGATTAATGGTGGAAGGACTAAACGCAGTAAAGGCAAGGCAAGGTCAGAAGGCTAAACCAACCGCAAAACCGAAAGCCCCAATGGCTACAACCGAGGCTGGTTCAGCTAGACCCAAAACTCCCCAGGCGAATAAAACGAAAGCTCTGCAAGCGGCGAAGGCGAAGTTCGACCGATCAGGCTCAATGACAGACTACCAAGTATATCTTAAACTTAGAAATAAAAATTAAATCCCAAGGAGGAAATAAATTATGGCATTAACCAAATCACACATTAGCGGAACTCCGCTCGGCTCAAACAGAGAGGACTTATCAGATGTCCTCACCATCCTAGAACCCGAACGCACCCCCTTGCTTTCGCTCGCGAAAAAGGGAAAAGCAAACGGTACATTCTTTGAATGGCAAACAGATGAACTCAGTACGCCCGCATTTGCTGGAGTACTCGAAGGTGCTGACGAGACTACCTTTACTGACCAAGTAGCCAACCGTGCAAAACTTGGAAATCATGTACAAGTATTTCGTCAGAACTACCAAGTCTCAAACATCCAAGAACTTGTCGATGTTGCTGGCGTGGATAGTGAATTTGCAAACGCAGAAAGTAAGGCCGTGAGGCAAATGAAGCGCGATATTGAAGCTGCACTTTGTTCTTCACAAGACCGCGACCAAGACGATGGAACCAATCCATACAAGACTCGCGGATTGTTCAAGTGGTTAGGCGAAGGTGGACAACCAAGTGATGTTCCCGCCGCTTACCAATCAGTCGCAAGTGTATCCCTTGGTGGTAGCTCCTTTACTGAGGCCAACATGAATGGCTTACTTCAAGACTTGTACGAAGCCAACGGAATGCCCGGTGGACAGCTTACATTGATTGCTGGTCCTACCTTGAAGCGCGATATCTCAAACTTCGCTCGTCAAGAAGGTACAACCACAGCGTTGAACTTCCAGGTAACACAACCCGCTGAGTCCAAGTCCATCTCCCTCGTAGTTAATCTATATGACGGAGATTTCGGAAGTGTCGCGGTGGTACCATCCTTGTTTTTAAACAGGACAAGTGGTTCGGACACCGTAGACACCAATGCTGGTTTGCTCGTAGACCCTGAGTACATCGCTGTAAATATGCTCAAAGCTGAGTCTTCTTCTGAGCTTGAGAATAAAGGCGGCGGACGCAGAGGTTTCTGTGAGACGATTGCTGGACTTGCGTGTCTTGCTCCTAAAGCACACGGAAAAATAAACTAATTGTTTGTTGATTATTTGGGGGAGGTCTGCGTAGCGGGCCTCTCCCTTATCTCTTTAAATATTAAGCATGACAAATTTACTCATACCAAAGTGGAAAGAAGGAAACGGATCTCAGTTTATGAAAAACTTGGATCGTTATTTGCGTTACGAAGTTGACCTTGAAGAACACGAATCCGTCATGCGGGAAAAAATGGCTATGAGAGAAAACGAAGCAATGGGAGTCGCTAAGACCGATGGGCTTGGACAGCTCAAGGCAAGTATCCCAGCACGCGAATACTTCCGCTGGCATCAAAAAGAACGAGGATGCTGGGGAGATAAATCATTTATCAAAGGGTTCTTATCAAAAAACCCATCATTCAAATCCAAGACACTTACCACACCTAGTTTTAACTCTAAGAGTTTCGCATGAGGCAAGTACCCGTAAGCACACTACTTACCAACCTCAAACACATGGTTGGAGTGGATAGCCTTCTTGCACAAGAAGAAGGTGCGGCAGTACGGAGTTTTAATCGCTATGGCAGACTAGCGTGGGAACGGGCAAGATGGCCCGACACCATACGCCTGGAACCCAAGTTGCCCGACATCCAGGTACGATCAATCAATGTAACCAATGGTGGGAATGGGTACACAAGCGCACCAACCGTAACAGTTAGCGGAAGTGCCACAGCAACCGCTACCATCAATGCCGATGGACAGGTAAATGGAGTCGCAGTAACAGGCAATGGAACAGGATACCTGGAAGCACCAACCATTACATTTAGTGGCGGTGGAGGCTCAGGAGCCGAAGCAAAAGCAACGGTAATGGGAATTCTTGATTACGGATCAAGTATTGGCGAGATCCTCCGGGTCACAGAGAAAGACCCATACTCATCGGGTAGTCCGATTGAAGTTCCTTATCGGATAGAATATTCATCTGTAAGTTACGGAAATATTGTATTCATAAATCGTGCAAGTACAGCACCCGTCTATATATTATATCGCGCACCCTTCACGGACTATGTGTCGAGCGATACGGACTTTCCGTACATATTCTCAGAATATGTCGTTACGGGAGCCTATTGCGATTACCTAACCGCAGACGGACAACTCGATAAAAGTATGGCTATCCAACAACAAGCCGAAGGTATTTTACTTGCCGAACTCGATAAACTCGAACGCCAGCAAGGCCAACAACAACACATACAATTTACAACCTACGGATCAACGATCCAAACACATTATTAATTATGGCAAACGAATATAGAGGAGTAGGGCTAAACGGAGGAAAGTTTATATCCGACACAGCATCTCACACAGGACGCTGGTTTAGTATCGTAGCAATGGAAGACACAACCATTACGAGCATAAGTGGAAATATCGAAGGTATATCCGATCTTACTGCGGGTGGATCTTCCCCACTTACCCTTAGCACAAACACCGCACTTTACGGTGCGTTCGATGAAATCACTTTAGCGACAGGGAGCGTCATTGCGTACAATCGTTAGATGCTCACGCATGATCTAAATGTTACTGCGGGACGACCGCACACACCAAGTGGTATACCTGTCCCTGATGGCGGACCCGTAATCGATGGTGTCATCCAATCCGAGGCGGAAGACTTTTTACAAGTAGAAGCGGGGCAATTTTTAGCATTCGATTAAGAGGAAATAAATTATGGCAAATAAGAAAATAAGTGCATTGACCGCCCTGGGGACAACCCCCGCAGTAGGCGATATTTTGCCCATCACCGATGTATCAGATACAACCGGATCGGCACAGGGAACCACTAAGAGGGTAACCGTATCTAACTTAATGGGACAAGCTCCCGTACAAAGCGTTGCTGGACGAACAGGTGCGGTAGCTATTGCAAACACCGATGTGAGTGGTTTAGGAACAGCAGCTACTTCAGCAAGCACAGACTTTAGTCCAGCTTTCTTTAGTACTGTAGCAGAGACGACAACTGCTCGTACACTTAGCGACAGCGATAACGGAAAAGTTATTGTTTGTAGTAACGCAAGCCCTACTATCGTAACAATTCCTAACGGTTTAACCACAGGCTTTAGTTGTACAGTAGTTCAAAGTAATACAGCTACTGTTTCAGTCGTTGGTTCGGGAGGAGCTAGTGTGGTAGGATACGATGGGAACACAGCCACCGCTGGTCAATATGCGGCGTTAAATGTAATCCCCACAGGAGCTAACTCTTATGTTATTGAAGGTGACGCAGCTTCTCCTCCGTTTGTAAATAATTACTCACTAGCACTTGACGGGATTGACGACCATGCAACGCTTGGCTCTAACTTCACTTCGATAACAGGTAGTAAAAGTATTACAGGATGGTTTCGCTTTGATGACACTTCTCAGAACGGAGTTACCACTACAACAGCAAATCAGTTTGGTTGGTTATTTTGGGCTAGTAATACTATGTACTTTAGAACGGGAGCGGCTACTCAAATTTTCACCATCCCCGCTGTATCGACAGGTACTTGGTATCACTTTGCTATCACAGGTGACGGCACAACTTTAAAACTCTACATTGATGGCACTCAACAGGGTGGAGATAAAACTGACGGTAGTTGGTCTATCGGTACATTTCTTAGAGGAACATCCACAGCTTATTACTTTGATGGCGATGTAGACGAGATAGGTCTTTGGACAGGCACGGAACTATCCGCTTCTGATGTTTTAGCCATAGCTAATACAGGAGCTGGTTCAGGTTCTAAAGCCGTAGATTTAGATGCTTACACAGGTTTAACACATTGGTGGAGATTCGGGGACGGAGATACAGGAACTACCGTTACCGACAACAAAGGAAGTAATAACCTAACCTTAGTCAACGGTCCTACATTTATCACCCAAGTTCCTTAATATTATGAATTATGTAATCGTACCCGCCTCTGAATTATCTTCTGTTGATTTTAGTGAAGTAGCAGAAAGTAGCGAATCCACACTTAGATACTCATTGGATAACAGTAAGTTTATCGTTAAATACCAAGGCGACCAACCTAGCTCTATAAGCGGTAAGACTGAGTACACACACTCCGAGATACTTACTATCATAGCGAGTGACGAGTGGACTCCTAGCGAGTAAGATGCCACCCAAGCAGTCAGAGGGCTTGTCGGAATCATCATCCGCACGAGTCAATGTGCAGTTCGCCATAAAGATCATCGTAGGCGTGGCTACTGCGGTGTGGTGCTGGTCTGAACTTACAAACCGCATGGCGGCGATGGAACTCCAGGTCAGCCGAGTATCTCACGAGTCCACACTTCTTGGCGATCTATCAGCCCGTATGATGCACCTGGAGAAGTTTGCGGAACAAGCAAAAGATGATCTTGATCATTTAGTGGAGATGCAAGACTCTCCAATCACTTCTGACTATCAGCAGTTTGAGCGATTAAAATACTTAGAGAAAGAAGTGGACCGCTTGAGGTTCAAGATCGATTGGTGAGATGGGCGAAATACTTCTTATGTTACTTACGGGTGGGGGTAGTACGGCTCTTGGTGCTATGCTCAAAGGTGGCTTTGGAATGTTATTTGAGGGTCGCCGTCAAAAGCATGAACTTGAAGTTGCCCGCGAAAGTCGAGCCAATGAAAACTTTCTTAAGCTCCAAGCTGAATTGGCTAAAGGAGGTAATAATGAGTTCCGGGATTTTTCTCGTAGAATTATTGCTTTTATCGGTATTGGTACTTTGTGTGTCTGCATCTTGCTCTGCACCTTATTCCCTCAAGCAGAGTTCTTATCGATCACCAACGCACATGGAGAAGGCAGGACAGAACTGCTGTTCGGCATCATCTCCTGGCCCGCCAGCCAAGACCCAATCACGCTATCGAGCGGACACCTGGCATACATGGGGCAAACGGCCCTTATGGGAATCCTCGGCTTTTATTTCGGGCCATCGCCTCACAGAAGATAAATGAATATGATTGATCGAGTATCAGTAGCGGGGATGAGTGGTACAGCCGCCACCTTCGGTTTATCCACGCTAGATTCATTCCTTGGTATTGCAGTAGGGGCGGTGACTCTGGTGTATATGTCGATCAAGCTATACCAGGAATTGCGTAAGAAGTAGATGCCAAGTTACACACCAATGGGAAGAATGGATGATCCATTTATAACCGATGGGGATCGTGGTTTCCGTGGGATAGACTCCTATTTAGAACCTACATCTCTTAAAGGTGGGCAAGTGGAAGCATCTGAAAATATGCGATTAGAGGGAGATACCGCATCTGTTCGTAAGGGTATCGAGTTTAAAGCCGGGCAAGTTAGTCTTACTTACTCAGGGACAGACCAGGTATTTACATCCGCTACATTTAGTGATCCCGCAACCGGGGCAGAATTTATTGCCGTTGCGACTAGGGATAAACTTATTCTTTGGAACGATCAAAATAACACGGGTATCGATATTCCTTATCCTAGTGGTGAGGTAGTTGAGTCTGCGGACAATGCAAGCCTCGTACAGGCCCTACAAAAACTAATTCTGTTTCGTGGAGAAAATAAAGATCCACTTGAATGGGACGGGGACTATACAACACCCACCTCATTCGTAGTTAAGAATAACGCTACTCCAGGAGCGGGAAGGATTGAATGTCCGCGTACAAACTTTGGTCTATTTATTAGTAATCGTTTATTTGTTTCACAACCCGATGATTCTCAGTACACCGTACTCGCATCGGATGTTTTGGACACAGATAATTATTATCCCGCAGAATCGCAGTTCAGAATTAATCGTGGAACCGCAGATCGATTGGTAGGATTTACTCCATACTTGGAGAATCAGTTAATTGTATTTTTCCGTAATTCGATCCACATTATAAACAACACAGCACTTACAAACTCTGCCGGAGTATTTGAAATTACCCGTCAGCGCGGATGTGTAGCCCGCAAGAGCGTAGCCGCAAGTGGTCCACAGTATTACTTTTTAAGCGATGATGGCGTGTACACTTTACAACAAGGATTAGACCCAGGAAAAAACCTTGGAGTTGCAATCTCGAAAGTAAGTGGGGAAGCGCTACCATTGTCACAACCAATCAATGATCAATTTAAAGATGTTAATTATGCATCTGCGGACAAGGCGTGTGGTATTGTGTTCGATAATAAATACTACCTCGCAGTTAGCACAGGGTCATCCACTACCAATAATAAAGTTTTTGTCTACGATATATTGAATACAGCCTGGAGTAGTGTGGATAGTTTCCCCGCTGGTTTTCAAGTTGATGATTTCGTAACCGTACTTCATGGCACAAATCCCCAAAGGCGTAGACTCTTTGCAGTCTCGGATAAAGGATGGCACTTAGTCGAGGAAAGCACCACAGACATCACGGGAACAATCGGGAGCGCAAGCACAGCATCCACCGCGATAAGTGCCAAACTCAAGACCCGATCCTATACATTTGATAGTGTAGATATTAAGCGATGGAGAAGAGGGCAAGTCGGGTGCGAAGTAACCAACGGGGATGAGTTTACAGTAAAAGTAAACACCATCGATCCCGACCGTACAAACATCGTACATACTGAGAGTGCGACCACCAGCGAAGATAAACTCATTCGCTTCGGTAGTGGACGCGCCCGTGGATACGCCGCAAATATCGAGATTGATATAACTTCGGGGCAACCAAAATTTAGACACATAAGTATCGAGGGTATAGCCAACGGAGCAAACGCAAGGAGGGAATACGCATAATGCCTATCACCGCAACAGTCACACGAGGCTTTACTTACGATACAGGCGTAGAGGTATCCAGCTCATCATTAAATCGATTAGGTGAACCCACCGTCACCATACCAAGCATCTCTGCCACCGAAGTGGTGATGGAAAACTACACAGTTAGTACACTACCAACAAATGGCACTACAGGTCGCATCGTTTATGTAACAGACGGGGACGGGGGCAACCCATGTATGGCGGTGGACAATGGCACAAATTGGGTACGGGTAAACCTAGGAAGCACAGTAAGCTCAACCGAAGCGGATGAATACTTAATGGCGGAATAATGAGCATACTCGTAAAAGCCAAAGACTTGTACGACAAGTGCGGGATCGATATGAATGCCGACATTGCGGCTTATGCGGCTCACGGGTATGTGTTCATCACCCCCGACTCATTCCTACTAGGCAAAGCGGTAAACTCGAAAAGCGATGTACATCCGCAAGACCAATGGAATGTCGAGGATGCGGATGCCTGGTATGTCAATATGGCGGTGGGTAAAAACGGAGTAAGCGAATTTATAAAACGCATACCATATCCACTTCCACTCGTTGGGTGGATGCGACAATTGAAAGACAAACCCGTCAAATTTTACAAATTTAATACTATCTCTCGGAGGAAATAAATTATGGGAAGCTCACCTGACATAAACTATCCAGCACAACCAAGCTACGGCGATGGCATGGCAGATGCCATGAAGGCACAAATGGAGCAACTGCTCGGACAAGGCGAATATGCACAGATGTATGCCGATGCTGGATTTGCGGGTGGGGACCTTGGCGATATTATTACGGGTGTCGAAGCACCTATTAGGCAGAAGACCGCACAGGTGGACACGGATGTACTTCGTCAGACGCTGTTAGGTAGCGAGAAAAAGTTCCAAGTTGAGAAAGACCCTGATACAGGCAAGTACGGAATCACAGGTGCAGAGGTAGTAAAGGGCAAGGATGGGGAACCGCAAACTGCGGGTGGCGGAAGGTATCAGATGGTGATGATAGACAGTGGAGTTTCACCAAAAGAGGACCCCGTAGGTTTTTTTGCAGGGGCTACAATACCAGGGGTAACTCCAAAATATTCAATCATAGATACTGAGACAGGAGGTGTCAGTAGTACAGTAGGTGGTGAATTATATTTACAAAAAGGACAAAAATTAACTTACAGTTATAGTCCAAAACTACCCCAACCAAAAATTATCAGCGGATCTGGTCAATCAGAAGTTTTAACTCGAGTATCAGCAGAGTTTAAAAAACTACGTGATACAGTTGGAGAATCAGGCGCAGATGCCGCCGCCAAGGAATTTCAATTCGAGAATCCATACACGGGTGAACCATTAGGAGAAGGGCAAACGGTAACCATCCGCGAAGGCGATGGTATGATCGACCTGTTGGGCGATTCGCGCAATGTCCAGGAGTTTACCACCCGACAAGCCACACAAGGAGATGTAGACGCTGGGCTTGCATCCGAGGTTGGAGAATCAATCACAGAAGCAACGGGTAATCGCCAAGCTGGCTTTGATGCCGAAGGAAACTTTCTCGGACTCTCCGCAATGGCAGAGGATATTCAGCGTGGCAACCTCTCCCGCCAACGCGAAGCGGACCTTGCAGATGTGGAGCGGTTATCAAGTCGTTTCCAAAATGTCATGGAGGATTACAAGCCTGGTACGGTTACAGGTATCCAAGGTGCTAGAGATTTACTTGAAGAGCAAAAGGAAGCGATGACAACAGGTGGGGGTGCGATCACGATTCCCTCAACCGATACCTATGCTGGAGATATTGCTGGACAAACTATGGATGCCGCCACCGTGGCAGACCCATTAACACTCAAAGCAAACACTCAATTCACAGGAGAACTTGCAACAGGCGAAGGTACATTACGATCTGCACTTCTCGGAGATGCCAAGACTGCACTTAGCCAAGGCTTAACAGATCGTGAAACCCGCTCCATTCAAGATGCCG
>Ga0222716_10001993_pt1 | contig 16754 bp, 12 predicted proteins | sample C33_13DmetaG_FD_165044 | JGI IMG/M metagenome (GOLD analysis project Ga0222716, IMG submission 165044) | Estuarine water microbial communities from San Francisco Bay, California, United States - C33_13D | ecosystem: Environmental > Aquatic > Marine > Unclassified | place: USA: California... | reverse complement strand
ATTATCTCTTGAAAAATCTTCTTCATCATCATCACTATCACTTTCAATTTGCTCTTGACTATATTTATATTCAATGTAATTCATTTTATATTCTGGATTTAATAATGATTTATATGGCATTGATTTTTGTGTAGGTTCATAATAATAAATCGCAAATACAATATTATGATTAACCCCCTTGAAATCATATAAAGTTCCTGTATTTGTCTCAAATCTTAAAGTCATCTTTGTAAATTTACCTATTGGATGAAATTCTCTTACTGGTATTTTGGTAATAGTTAATCTCTCATTATTGATACCTACATTATCAACCCTAAACTTAGCCAATCCTAATGAAAATTTAGAATATGAAAGAGATCTATATAAGTGCTCTTCAATCTCTGGACACTTCATAATAATATATTTATTTCCAATAAAATATACGATTCCGGGTGATACTACTTTATAAATATCTACAAAACCGTTGCTAAAATTTTTTTCAGGATTATTATTTAATATGCTGTGAAATATTTTAATCATATTAGGATTACCACTATATATGTTTTTATAATTGTACTTATTTGATGAATTAATCGCATTTGCACGTAAATCAAAACCAATAGTTTCGGATATAGTAGATCTTTTCATATCCAAAATAAATGGTTTTTTAGAATAAACATTAATTAAATTTGTTAATTCGTAAGGATCAGAATTATTTGTAAAGCCAATTTCAAAATTTTCATCTTCATCATAACTTGTAATAAATGTTTTAAGTGTATAATTTCCAGGCTCTATAATAGTTTTTTTAAAAATATCTATATAATTAAATAACCCAGGATAATTATTATTATAAGTGTTTCCATGATTTTTTGTTAAATTACTAGCTTCTGTCATTTTATACCATATAACAGGTAAATATGATTTATCACCATAATTATTATTCATGCAATTTATTACTTCCTCTTGATTTAAAACCTTGTTATATATTTTGAAATTTTTAATATATAATGATCCTGTATTCCAATCGCCATTTTTATAACCATATCTTTTACCGATATATTTTTCAGTATAATATACATTTATTAAACTCTTTGATGAAGTATAAGTTTTTGATAAATCAGTAATAGAATTTAAATATATTGTCCATATATTATTATCCGATATACACCATGTAATATGTGTAAAATCATCAAGATTTATATTATATAATATAAATTCATTAGTTTCTGTACCAATTTTAAATGATAAATCGAAAATTTGCTGCTGTATATCTTCAGTTTTTAATCTAATAACTTTGACAACTATTGGTGAATCATCAACTGTTGTAGCATTTATTAAATGATCATATCTAAAATCAATAATTGTATAAGAATTATCAACATCAACACCTGTGCCTTCAATAAAATTAACTGCAGTTTTAACAGTAAATGTAAAAGTTATACCTGTTTTTTCTCCACCAATGCCATTATTTTCACTATATATATTATATAGATTAACTTGATTTTTGACAAATGCATAATTATGTGTTCTTATTCTTAGACTATCATCGACAATATCACTATTTGTAACTTCTAAATCAGCATTTATATTTTCAGAAATACCATTTTTTATTAATTCATCATTATCATCTTTACCAATATAATAATACATTGTATTATTTTCCGCGTCAATATTATACATAGTCCTTGGAATACTTGCATCAATAATTTCCATACCAATTACGTTTTTAAATGGATCACTAAATTCTATCGTATAATTATTTGGATTCGGATAAACTTTTCTATCTCTTTCATTACTATCAATCAAAAAAGTATAACTTTGCTTAATACTGTTTGCTTTTAAATAATTAATATCTTCAATAGACATAATATACCTTCTATTATTAATATTCTATGTTTTAAATAATTAAAATACAGTTTGTTTTAAGCATTTACTTTTATCCTTACTAATTCGTTTAAGGTTTTTTTTCATTTTATAAAAATACTCAATTAAGAAATCAGTAATATCAGTATCATTCTTACATTTATATATTTTTAAAAATTCATCTATATATTTATATAATATTGTTTTGAATACTACATAACAATAGCAGTTTGTAGTTTCATACCATTCTTTACCATCTTGATAATTTAATACTCTTTTTGAAAGTTTAATACTATGTGCAATATCTTTTTTAAGCAATTCTTTAAAATTCTTTTTAGTTTCTATAGAATAAAATATAACATTTAGCAAACATCCAAATAATTCAATAATTGCTTCATTTGGTATTAATAATTGATTTTTATTTATATTGCACGTTTTTTTCAATCTGTTTATATTATAGCTTGACCAATATTCATAATGCATCGACGTATTGTGATGCAATAATTCATGTAATATTACCTTTTCGTAATCCTGTTCTCTAATGATATAAATATTATTGCCACCACAATATGTAAAACCACCGTTGATATTTTCAGCTTTAATTGAGCTATTTTTATTCGGTAATTTACGCTTACCAGAATACATTATAATATAAAATGTAAAATTTTTGTTAATTTTATATAATTTAGCTGTTAAATATATACGATATATATTTTTGCTAAGCTTTATAATATTACTTTTACTTAACTTATTTTTACATAATATGTTGAACACTAAATTTTCATATTGCAACATATAACATTTTTCACATGAATCAAAGTAATCAATTACAAATTTCCAATCGAAAAAACTATCATTTATCAATTTATCTTTAACATCACTAAATATATTGCAATTATCATGTTCAGTTAATATACAATCTTTTATACTAAAATTATATTTATTTTTAAACACACTATATAATTCGTTAGCATTTTTTGGACAGTTAAAATTCATCTGTTATGAAAAATTGTTTACACTCTTTAATTATATTAGATATATATTTGTCATCCTTCATTTTATTACCAATAAATAATAATTTAGAAGACATTATATCAGTTTTACTATTAACTGTTTTAGTTTGATTTGCCCAGTAAATAGATCTTTGAATAAACTCTTTACAAACATCGTTTTTAATTGCATTTTTTAAATTTTTATTCTTAATATCTATAATCCATTTGTTACTAATATCATCGAAATATTCCCACATGTTATTTTCTATATATTTATATTTGTCTTTTAGTATTTTATGAATCACTTTTGCTATATCATAATCTGTATTATTTGTAATACAGGCGTCTATTATATTTTCCATTAAATATATTATATATATATAAAATAAATAATATAATGCTTATTTATAAAAATGTTGAGGGGGGAAAATGTAAAAATGATGGTTCCATGAAAAAATGTAATGATGCATTAGATCCTGTTAAATATGAAAAAAAAGATTTTTTACTCTTTCAAAGATGCGTGAACCTGACTTATCAAGAATATACAAACAAGGACTATATGAATAATAACATATATTGTGAGGAATTTATTACACAATTAAGTACAATTAAAAGTGAAATTAAAAACAAATTACGTAATATTCCTATAGTAAATGCTTATCAATCTAAAATACCATTTCCTATTTATGTAATGATCGCTAAAGTAATTGAATACGATTCAGATAATAAAGATGCAAGTATTGCTAAATATATGAGAGATGATCTGGATGATAGTTTGCAAAAAAAAATGGATAGTATTGAAGATAAATTAAAAAAAACTTCAGTGATTAAATATACGTTTCAAGGTAACTATAAGATAGTTATATATATACCCAACTTAATGAAAATTGTTCGAGGAGCAAATATAAATAAATATACATATTTTCCTTCTATTACAGCAGTATCACATCAAAATAGATGGATGAATTTATTAGTTAGTAGAAAATCCATGTTCTTAAAAGCAGTTAAAAATAATTTTGATTTTACAGGTGAATTAGTTGAAAAAATTGGCGAAGAATATCTAAGTAAGCAAGGCAAAGATAAGGAAAAAATTGATATTATAATAAGAAAAAAAAATAAAGACTCTTGGGAAAGGGATTTGCTTTATTATGAACTTGAAAAATCTTGTTTAAATATGGGATGTGTTTCTGAAGAGGGTGAAGATTTTGATGAAATTGCTCCAATTTATAATCCAGATGGAGCTGTTATGGAATATTTTGCTAAGCAAAATTCACCTTATCATGCTGCTAAATGTTTACAAACACAGAATTTTAGCGAATATATGTATGATGAAGATAGTAAAAGAGGAGAATTTGCTAAAGAAGCACGAGAATTAATAGAGGAAAAGTATGAAACAAACGAAGAAATAAATGCATATTTACGTAATAATAAGGTACCTGAAGGAGAATACTTTAGTGGTTCTTTTGAATCTATTGTTAAAATGGCTGTTGCAAAAGCAAGAAGTGAAATATATGACAAGCCAGGTAAAAAATCTCATCAATATTCTAAACATTTCAACATAAATATGTTGAAAGATTTGGCAAGAAGATATCGGAGATATCCTGGTGTACCTGAAATGACATTTCGTTTATATAGATTAAATGAATTAGATAGTGAATTTAAAAGTATGTTTCATTATATGCCATGGGGTAATAATTTATTAACTCATGAATATGTTTTAAATGAAGGGGATATAATGAGAATAGATGATATTGTTGTTAATAGAAATGATTTATCTTTAACACAGCGCACATTACCTTTTAAATCTTTTGATAATACATATGAATTGAAATTTAATGATAATGGTATTTTTTCTGTATACAAAAATGGATCTTATGTGAGACCTGTTAGAGGCGCTGAAAGAATAAATATGAGAAATTATAAAAATAGAACAATAAAACTCGAATTAAATAATTTGCAATTTTTCGGGGATGATGTTCATGGACAAAGTGATAATAGAGGTACTATTCCAATAGAGATAATCGATAAAAATGCAAAAATACCAAATAGCTTAATTGTAGATTCTCAAACGGGAAATTTATTATTATATGATTTGGGTTATAATATTATTAATAGAATTATATAAAATTTACAGAAATATTTTATTAATAGATAATAATACAATATATTAGGAAAGTATGATTAGTAGTGAATGGGATATATTAGATTTATATTTCAAGGATCATAAATATCCTTTTACAGGACATCATTTGGATAGCTACAGAGATTTTATTAAATCACAAATACCTTACATAATAAAATCATATAACCCAATTACAATGATAAAGTATGACGATTTTGATAATATTACAATGAAAGTTGATGTATATGTTGGTGGTGAAGATGGTAATGAAATATTTGTGGACAGACCAACTACATTTGAGGATGGTACACCTAAACTTATAACACCAAATGATGCAAGAATGAAAAATCTTACATATGAATCACATTTATTTGCCAAAGTCTATATAAAAATAACTGTACCTGATTCGGGAAAAATATTTACAAAAACATTCAATAATGTTGCGATTGGAAGTATTCCAATTATGTTACACAGTGATATATGTGTTCTTAAAAATCAAGGTTCAAATATTTTGCGAGAATTAGGAGAATGCCCTTATGATACAGGAGGATATTTTATAATAGATGGTAAAGAAAAGGTAATAATCGCTCAAGAAAAAATAGTTACCAATAAATTATTTGTTACGAAATTGTATGATAATGATGACGGATTTAGTTATAAAGGTGTAATAAGATGCGTGGCTGATAAAGGAGCTTTAGCACCCAGATCAGTTGAATTTTACTATGTTGATATTCCAGTAATTGACATAATGTCTAATGAAGTTAGTAATATTAAAAATTCAACAAAAAAAAAGAGTTCTAGCAATGATTATTTATATGGTTCAATACATGTATCATTGCCATCATTTAATGGAAAAATACCATTAGTTATATTATTTCGTGCTTTTGGCGTTGAAAGTGATAAGGATATTTATAACACAATATTTGGTAACAAGCTCAATGATAATGAAAGAAATTATTTTAATGAGTTTATAAGACCTTCAATAATGAGTTCTACATTTATTGAGGATGAATATGAATATAAAATTTATACACAGGAAGATGCAATTAAATATTTAAAAAATAAGGTTAGATATGGGACATTTGAGCACGTTAAATCCACGCTAACAATGGATATTTTTCCAAATATTCAAAATTTTAGTGATAAAGGAAAATATTTAGGTTATCTTGTTTTAGAATTCATAAAAACTGTTATTAATGTAACTCCAATTAGTGATCGCGATAGTTACATATTTAAAAGAGTTGATATAAGTGGTTTTATGCTTTCAGAATTATTCCAAGAAGCTTATCAAAAATTAAGGGATAATATACGTAATACTATGGATAGTATGTATTATTATGGATCATGGAAGCAACAAGATAATTATGATAATTTTATAACTGAACATAATATTTATAAATTAGTTTCATCTATGATTGTAACAGATACATTTAACAAATCGCTAAAAGGCAGATGGGGTCTCGCAAGTGATGATGATCCAGAAATGGGAAAAGTACAAGATTTATCTCGTATTAGTTACATTGGTTATTTATCACATTTGAGACGTGTAAATATACCAATTGATAGAAGTATTAAAATAACTGGTCCACATAGATTGCATTCTCAACAATGGGGCATGATGTGTCCATTTGAGAGTCCCGATGGAGGATCTATTGGATATCTTAAAAATCTATCATTACTTGCTAAAATAACTGCAGGATTAGGTACAGATAATATATCACAATGTTTAATTGATATTGGCATAATACCATTGAATAATTATAATTTATATACAAATAAAAATATTACAAATGTATTTTTAAATGGTACTTTGTTTGGTATTACAGGAGATCCTATTTTTGTTACCAGAATACTTAAAGCATATAGAAGAAATGGATTAATAAATATTTTAATATCTATATCATGGCACATACCTACAAACGAAATATGTATATTTACAGAGGCGGGGAGACCATGTAGGCCATTACTAATACTCAAAAAAAATAAAAAAATGGAAAATGAAATAACTGTTTATAAACAAAAATGCGAAAATTGGTTTGATATGTTAAATGGACATACAATTAAATTGAAAGATGAAGAAAAAACGGACGATTATTATTATAGAGATATTTATATAAATCCTTTAGATATCAGCATTGTAAAAAAAAATTATTCTGGAAAAGGTGGTGCAAGCTATAGTACGGCACAATATGATACAAAGTATTATGACAATAAATTTTATGGAGGCGGTGAAGAAAATGAAAATCCAGGAATCATTAATAGAATAACTAATAGCTTATTTAATCATAAAAGTAGTGCTACTACTGGTGGAACTGGAGAAAATGATAGTGATGATGAAGCTGATAGCGACAGTGACAATGGTGACGATAGATATGAAGGCGATGGAGCATATAATAAACATTATAGAGATAGATATAAAAAAATATTAACAGTTTTAGAAAATAATGCTGCGTGCATTGAATATTTAGATAATGAAGAAACAGATACTTCTTTAATAGCAATGAATAAAGATGAAATAACACCATATCATACGCATTTAGAAATACATCCATCAACTATACTTAGTGTTGTTAGTGGTAATATACCAATGTGTAATCATAATCAATCTGTTCGTAATGTATTCCACGCCGCACAATCGAAACAAGCTATTAGTATGTATGCAACCAATTTTAATAATAGATTTGATACAATGAGTTATGTGCTACATTATCCTCAACGTGCTATTATAAATACAAGAATTGCACAATATACATCAAGTGACATTATGGGTAATGGCTTTAATACAATTGTAGCAATTATGACATATACCGGTTATAATCAAGAAGATAGTATTATGATAAATCGTGCAACAATTAATAGAGGTTTGAATTCTTTATCTTATTATAAATCGATTACAGCAACATCTAAAATAGTATCACAATATGAAAGAACTATTTTTGGAAATCCTATTAAAATGAAAGAACAGGGTATCAAAATTCAAGGTATAAAAAAACGTGATTATTCATTTATTAATGATAAGGGGTTTATTAAAGAAGGAACATATATTCCACAAGGCCAAGAAGTAATTATTGTTGGTATGTTAAATGTTAAAGAAGTATATAAAGAAGTTAAAAGAGGAGTTTTTATTGAACAAGTTAAAGAAACTATTTATACAGATATTTCTATAAGCACTGATAATTCACTTTATGGAACTGTTGATAAAGTTTATGTTTCTAACAAGTTATCTGGAGAGGATTCTATAGTATGCAAAGTTAGATTTTTAAAAATTAAAAAACCAGAATTTGGTGATAAACATGCTTCAAGGCATGGGCAAAAAGGTGTACTTGGTATGATAATACCTGAAGAAAATATGCCTTTTACAAAAGATGGTGTTAGACCCGATATCATAATTAATCCACATGCTATCCCATCGAGAATGACAATAGGTCATTTGGTAGAGTGTATATTTGCTAAAATGTGCTGTTTAGATGGCATGTTAGGTGATGCTACTGTATTTATACCAATTGATAATAGCAAAATATATAAACGCCTTGAAAGCAATGGTTTTAATAAACATGGAAATGAAATACTTTATAATGGGTTTACTGGCAGACAAATAGAAACTGAAATTTTTATTGGCCCTACTTATTATTTTAGATTGAAACATATGGTGGCCGAAAAATTAAATGCACGTGGAATTGGTAAACTTGCAGGTTTAACAAGACAACCCACAGAAGGTAGACGTCGCGGAGGTGGTTTACGTATAGGTGAAATGGAAAGGGATACAGTTCTAAGTCATGGTATATCATTATTTTTAAAAGAAAGCATGATGGAGAGATCAGATAAGTATACTTGGTGTGCGTGTAAAAGATGTGGTACACTTGTTGCATTTAATATTACGCAAAACATAAATGTCTGTAAAAATTGCAATAATGATGATGTAAGTGTTATACAAACTCCTTATGCATTTAAACTATTTACTCAAGAATTAGAAGCTATGGGTCTACAAATGAGAATTAATACAGAGGAAATTAAATTACCTATTGAACAAGTTATATTAAATAGAAATGAAGGTGATAATGATGCTGATGAAGATGATTTAGATCTCGATGATATCGAAGTTTATGATTACGATGATGATGATTGTATAAAAGATGAAAAAGAATGGGAAGAGCAATATGAATTCAAAGAAAAAATTATAAAACAATCTGGGGGAGAAGAAGAAGAGGATGAAGAAGAGGAGGATGAAGAAGAGGATGAAGAAGAGGAGGAAGAAGAAGAGGAAGAAGAAGAGGAAGAAGAAGAAGAGGATGAAGAAGAGGAGGAAGAAGAAGAAGAGGAAGAAGAAGAAGAGGAAGAAGAAGAAGAGGAAGAAGAAGAAGAGGAAGAAGAAGAGGAAGAAGAAGAGGAGGAAGATGGTGGAGGTGGTGGTAGTGGAGGTGGTGGTAGTGGTGGTGGAGGTGGTGGTAGTGGAGGTGGTGATGTAAATCAATCAAATAACAATAACATCGAAAATGTTAGAATTATTGAAATCAATGAATAAAAATAAACTATTCTATTAATTAGAGAATATATTAAGATTAAAATAATATGGATATTTTAGCATTACTTTTATATATAATATTAGCAATTGTATTAATAACACTTGTAATTGTTATTGGGTGGTTATATTATGATTATGTTGAATTAAAAGATAATTTAAATTCTAATTTTTCTTATGTACGTAGAAAATTTAATGATCACGATGAAAAAGATGAAGATTTAGAAGAAGACATTGGTACTAACAATGCTAATATAGTCACAATAGATAGCACTATTAACGGTCCACCAGATGGTGGCATTAAAGAAGAAATTAATGATATAAAAGCAATACTCGGAGAACCTGAAAGTGAGGATGGTAAGGACGCGACAGGATATTTTAAAGTTAAAGAATTAGTAGGTGACTTTAGAGATGCGGGTAGTCCAGACGCAACTGAACTTGCAAGTGTTGGACTTGCAGATGGTTTATTGGCAACTAACAATTTTAAAAAAACATTTCATAAAAATTTAAATAACTATTTTGAGTTTGGAACACAAAATACAGGAGTGGCTGAGATAACAACACCAGCGGCGATCCCAGATATAGGTAATATGTGGCATTATGATATTAGTGTAAATGATGATCCAAATGACGATAGATTAAAATTAATACAAGATACAACTATTGCTGCGAATATGACTATTAATACTGATACTGATAGTAGCCCCAATAAACATCTTAAAATATGTAATAATAAGGATGATAGTGATAAAGTATGTTATAAATTATATGTTGATGATAACGGAGATTTAAATATACAGTCTGGATTAGGCGGAAATGCAACCAGAAAATTAATTATGGGGGAATCTACTGTGCCATTACCCGCAGGCGCAGATACAAGTAGCATTCGAAAATCCCTAAGAGATCAACCACACACACATAAATATGATAAATATGATGTGAATGGTGATATTGTTTCTACCACATCTACACTTACAGATACAGCTGCTGCTATTTATACCTAAAATAAATTACATATTATTTTTTCTAATTATAAAATAAAAATAATTAAATTATATAGAGTTGATAATGAATTACAACGAGATAATATTATTATTATTACTGATAATTACTTTTGTAGTTTTAATGTTTCATTATTTTATAAATGTTTGTGATAATTCTGAAATTAAAGAATTTTTTGAAGTTGATTATGAAGTAGGGGGGAAAAACTGCTTAAAAACACATCCCAAAATATTTCCCACAGCTATAACAACAAAAACAACATATCATGCATTCAAAAAAAATTTTGAAGATTTAAATTTTAATGAATATAATTACCATACAGATTACACATGTAATGCAAGAAAAACTCCTAACACGCCATTTTATGCACATGATGGATCATATACTAAGGATATAATATCAGGGGATTTATTATTGGCTTATAATTGCATTGAAATGAGACCTTCGAAAATTAAAACTTATTTACTTTCTTTAGAAAATTCTAAATTTATAAATAATGATTTAATTATTGTACCAACTAAAGATTGTATTTTAGATAATCCTCGCGCTATAGACAATATTGTCAAAAAACATTTATCGGGTTCACCATATGGTCCTGTATATGTTTGTGTATCTCAAGCTCCATTTTTAGCAGAGCAAAAAGGTAGATATGATATAGTTAGACATTTAAATTCATGCTATATAAAACCAGGTGATGAAGAAAAATATGGTGGAAATTGTGAAAACAAAATATTAAAATGCGAAATATTAATTGTTAAAACAAATGGTGAAAAAAATAAAATTAAAGCATTTGTTGATACTGTTCGAAGATTTAAATCTAATAATGCATTGTGTAAATTATATTGCAGTAAAAATCCTGAACTTGGATGTGGATGTTTAACGGAAAAAAATATATATAATTTTGGAGATAAAAATTATGATTCTGTTTGTTTAGCACCTGATTTTGCTCATATTAAGAAAAAAGCACCAATTACTGATTATAGTATGATATATTTTTTGAATCCTCATAATATTCATGGTGTAAATATTTTACCATGGCCATTTCATGATTATTCGAGTGATTGATTTCTAATCATTATCATCAATAAATTTAAATTTTTTAATATTATCTTCTATAGGCATTGTTGTAAATTTTTCTACTTTTTCCCAAAACTCATTAATCATGGGTTCAATTTTATTCCATTTTTCTTGATTAAAAGTTTCTCTTTGAACATTAATCAAATTTAATTCCCAATAAACTAACTTATTAAATACTGCATTTATATTAGCATATTTACTTATTTTATCATTAATATTGTTAAGACACTCATTAGAATTCAAATAAGGATCACTATATAAATAGATATATTCACCGTTTGATTTATACTGTGCAATAATACCATGATTAATTTTTGCTAAAGAATATTTAGACATATATTCTTCTTCTGAAAATAATTCATTAAAATCGCATTCTACATAATCACATTCGGTTAAATTACATACTGCTAATTGACCTTGTATTTGCATTTTATATTTTTCAGGAATAACTCCATCTATAATTTTTCTCGAAATAGGACACTTGATCTCAATCATTATTCCTAATTCATTTATACCATCGGGAGATGCTCCAAAATGCTTATTATTATTATCACATATAAGCCCAAAATCATGTATAATAATATCATTATTAATTTGCGAATAACATCTTGCTGCCATATGTTCAAACATTGTTCCCCACTTTAGAGCAGGAACATTATTATAGTTTGTATTATCAACTAATATTTTAGCCTTCTTTTTAGCAATTTTATCACTAACAGCACCTTTTTTAATAGCATCACATAAATCACTCGCCGTTAGTCGCGTATCTCTTGCGTCATACCACTCTTTAGTTCGCTGCTCAATTACTGGAATTTTCATAAGATTATCGAGGATAATTCTGTTTTTACTAATTGTTTCAAGTCTATTAGAAATTAGATTTTTTTCTATATTTTTATTTTTATCAATAATATCATTCTTTTTTGTTAATATACTCACACTTTTATTATTCTTAATAAATTTATATATTTCTTTATCAATTACATTATTAATGTTATGTATAGACATTTTGCTATTGTATATATATAATATATTATATTTATATAGGATTTTGCTGCTCTTTTTCACACATTTTTTGATATGCTTTTGAACTTTTAAATTTCTTATCAAATTCAGCATTAATTCTATTATACAATTGCTTACTACTAAAATCAATTTTAGATGGATCAGCAGTCATTTTTTTATTTTTAGCTATTTTATTTTCATAAAGTTCCATTAATTCACATTGTTTATCACTGAGCAATTTATCAAAATTATCTGTGTTCATTTTATTAATAATAATTATCTTTATTTATATCATTTTTTATTTAACAGTCATTTTTCTACTATCAAATCCCCAGTGTAATAATGTTTGACGTAATCGTGGATATATTTTTTCACTATTGCTACCCAATTCATTTACCTTTCGCTGCAACTGATTTCTAAATCTGCCTTTAGGACCTGCTGATTTTTTCCATCTATTAATTTGACGCATATCATCATCTGTTCTACGTCCATTATAAAAATTACAATACCATTCAATCCATCCATAAGGATCTATATCCTCTTTAATCCATTTTTTACTTATCCAAAATTCGTAAGATGTTCCAACAACAACATTATATCTATTTGCACTCTTATCGTATTCTTGTAGTGCTATTTTATTATTTGGTATATTTTTAAGAAAACTAAATTTCTTATGATGATTTTTATAGGTTTTTCCAGTTTTAGGAGATTTAATTACTCTAAAATAGCTTCCTCCCATTATACCAATTTCGAACATTTCCTTAGGACTAACATTTGGTCTAAAATCAGGATAATCATTAAATTTTTTCATATTATATATTCTAAAAAATGAGTACATAATTTATAAAATATCTTGAATTTCAAAAAATTTATAAAAATCATAGAAAAATAAAATTATGTACTCATTTTTTATTCAATAAGTTCCTTATAATTAAAATAATTGCCACATCCACAACTATGAGCAACTCTTTCATCGGGTATAAAAACAAATTTGCCTTCAAATACCCCCTTTATCTAAATTTTTATTTAATTTGCTCCATGCATTATTAATAACAATTAGTTAATTCATTTATTCTATTTAAGTATATTAATTTTATATATTTATTAATCAATTGGGTTCTTTAACAAGTTAATAAATTTATTTCTTTCATTAATATTTAGACCACCAATATATCTATTAATTTTTGATTCTAAGGGTATTTTACAATTCATATGAAAATTATATACTGCTTTTTCATTTTCTTTATCATATTTAATTTTAAATGATAATATTCTAATCATTTTGTTAAAATTTTTTTTCACGATACCATTATCATAAGCAACATCATCATTCCAATATGCCATTAAATCATTATCAATAGCTGAGTATATATTGAATTCATCAGTATAGTCACAATTGTATTCATAGCCTTTTTTTTCATATATTTTATAAATAAGAATCTTATTTTTTTTATAATTTCTTATATCTTCAAGCAATGTTTTATCTTGAGGATATAGTAAATATTTATTTAATATTAAGTTTTTAATATCATCAGGTAGTTCATTAAATATATTCATATTTTTCTATTTATAATTAATAATGTGAAAGCGTTATATATTTTTGATATTATATATATGTAATGCAGATCTTACTAACTCTTTTATGTATAATAGTAATTTATTATTACCAATTTATAAACATAGAAATAATAATCAATTAACAATGAAATTTAATATTGATTTTAATAAATCCAAAAAATCAATATATAATAAATTTATAAGAAAAATTAAATATATACCTAAAATCATAAGATATTTTATACATCATAAATTTTCCTTAAAAGAATCTGAACTAAAACATTGTAGAATTGCAATGTTAGTAGTTTTGGGTAGAATATGTGCTGAAACAATACATCATTTTCTTGCATTAAAATTATATTCTGAAAATTTACTCATTAATAGAGATTTAGTTCCATCATTAATTAATGGTAGATTATCAAAAATAAATTGCATATTCAATATACTAAATTTTATATATTTATTCATAAATGAATAAATGATTTAATTAATATAATTGATATTACATCATCTTCAAATAAAAATATAACAATTATAGATAATATTATAACAGATAATCCAAATACAAATGAGTTAAAAAGAATTGAATTAGACTTTGGTAGAATTGCTATGTTATTGTCAGTATGGTTTTGCTATTACGAATATATTACTAAAACAAGTATTATAAATACCGAATTATTAGTAATATATCCTTGGTTTATAATGTTTGTATTTATATTGATATTTACATAATTTATTTAAATTTGTTTAATATATATATTATGACCAATGATTTCCATATATTGGTATTTATCTGTTCCAAATGATCTTGATATACCTGTATCAGTATACCATATTTTATCATTATATAATTTAACACCATCCATTACAGTATGACCTACGAACATATAGGAACATTTTAAACTATTTAACATATATTTTAACTCATTTTCATTATTTAACTCACGTGTCCATAATATACCTGAGTAATCTAATAAAATTTTATCAAATAATTCCTTATCTTCTTTTAGTACATTATTATTTGCAGAAAAATTTTTCCACATTTTATTAATATATGATACGTCTTTATGATGTGATCTTAATAAAGTTAAATGATCTAAGGTAAGACCTGCGTGACAAAATAGTAAATCGCCTATTTTTAATATTATGGGCCTTTTCGATAAAATAGGTGATAGAGAACCACCAGGCTTAAACAAATTTTTTCTTTTATTTTCATTATTTTTCATGCTATTAGTAGAAACATAACTATAATTACCAATTACGTTCATAAATTCATGATTACCTATAATAGATATGAAGCGCCCACCCTTTGATTGTGCCATTTTGTCAATTAAATTTGTGAAATATATTACCTCAACATCTTCTATGACTTCCCAATTTTCTACAGATTCATCTCTATTTAAGCTATCAACTTGATCTCCCATTTGTACTACAACAGTATTAGGTGGCTTTGCTATCCATTCTATATTGTTATTAATTATTTTTGCGTCAATTAAAATTGTTTTAAGGCGCTTTATATCCCCATGAATATCCCCTATTATAATTAATCTGTCTGTCGCAGGATACTCATATATAATATCATCTCCAATCATATTGATAATTATACAACTATTATATAACTTATATAAATTAATTAAAATATTATAAAGAATACAAATCTATATATTATAATAATGAATTTAATTGTATATTTAATTTTTAGTAATAAGTTAAAAGTGAGACATGGTAATATCAATGTAAATTTGGAAGTATTAAAAGATATATGTGATAAAAATAAAACTAATTTTACTCTTAATATTATTAATACACCGGATAGTAATGAAATAAATGAAAATATTGGAGAATATAATAAAAGAGTAGATTATTCTAAATTTCCCGAAGATAATGAATATAATAATTATATTACTAATTTAAATTGCTTCCAAATATCAAATAATGAAAAACATAGAGAAGCACATAAAAGAATTATTGAACATAGCAAAAATAGTGCCAATAATGATAACATTTATTTAGTAATGGAAGATGATATTGTTATTAGTAAATTATCTCACAATAACATTAATGATTTATTGATAAACATAAATAATACAAATTGGGATATTATATTCGCTTCTTTAAACACAATTAACAGTAATGATAATTTTATAAATTATAAAGCAGTTTATAAAAAACTGCTATCTAAATCGTGTTATTTTATAAAACCTAAAATATGCGAACTTTTATATGAAGAAATGAATACTTTTAAACTTAAATATAGATACTTACTATGTAAATTTATAAATGATAATAATAATAATATTATTTTTTATAATAAAAATGCATTTATTGAAGGTTCTAAATTAGGTTTATATCCATCTTCAATGAATCCAAGCAATTATCTATTTTTCAATAATAACTTTATTAAAATGACTAAAATATGTGCTGAAAATGATATTACAATCGAAGATATTAAGAGTGCGGAAGAATACTTAAAAAATAATGAATTTGATTCACCTGATTTTTATCATATTATGAGTATGATTTATAGAAAATATGGTGATATTTATAATGCTAAAATGTGTTCAAATTATGCATTAGATAGCTTGAAAAAAAATGAAGGATATTTAGAAAAAAATAGCGAAATACTTAATCATGCTATAGA
>Ga0222716_10001992_pt1 | contig 16768 bp, 17 predicted proteins | sample C33_13DmetaG_FD_165044 | JGI IMG/M metagenome (GOLD analysis project Ga0222716, IMG submission 165044) | Estuarine water microbial communities from San Francisco Bay, California, United States - C33_13D | ecosystem: Environmental > Aquatic > Marine > Unclassified | place: USA: California... | reverse complement strand
GTTATACTTTAGCTACTGGTGACGTAGGAAAGTATGTACAGGTAGGTTCGGGAGGTAGTATTACTATACCTAACTCGACTTTTTCCGAAGGTGACATTGTAAGTATATTTAACAACACTTCGGGCGATGTTACTATTACTTGTTCAATTACAACCGCTTACATAGGTGGTACTGATACAGATGAAGCGTCAGTGACACTTGCTACAAGAGGGGTTGCAACAATATTGTTTATCAGCGGTACTGTTTGCGTTATTACAGGAAACGTTAGCTAATGGCAGGTTTAATGTTAGCTCTTTTAGGTAGTGTGCCTGTAAGTAACCCTGACTTTTCCGGTAATGGGGGAGCAAGATTTGAAGAATCTGGCACACATACTTGGGTGTGTCCATCCAATGTAACTGAAGTAAGTGTACTAGCTATTGGAGGAGGTGGTAGTCCCAGTGTAGGACAACAAGGAACCTCCGGTGGTGCAGGCGGCGGCGGAGGCGGCTTAGGGTATAAAAATACTATATCCGTAACTCCGGGGGCTAGCTATACTGTTGTTGTCGGTGCGGGAGGTGCATCTGCGGCAACTAATTCACAATCAACCACTAATGGTAATGCTGGCGGAAACTCTTATTTTATAAACACATCTACTGTTGTAGGATACGGCGGTGGGGGCGGGTCAGGAACAACTGGCGGCAGCGGCGGGAGTTACGTTGGTGATGGCGGCAGTACTGGCGGTGCTGGCGGTGTTGGCGCATCCTCTGGATTTCAATCGCAGTATAGTGTTCCGGGCGGCGGCGGCGGTGCTGCAGGATATTCTGGAACTGGTGGAAATGGCGGTAGCGGCCAGACCAACTCTGGAGGAACTGCTGGTGCTGGCGGCGGCGGCGGTGGAGGATGTGCAGGTGTTACGGGGAGTATTACTAAGGCTGGTGCCGGTGGCGGTACTGGAGCATATGGCAAAGGTGCAAATGGGGCGGCTGGCGCTAACGATATCTATAATTATGGCACCCAACAAACTAAAAACGGAACAGGCGGCTCTGGTGGAACCCCCTCCAATACAACTGATTATGTTTCAGCAGGAGGTTTGTTCGGAGGTGGCGGAGGTGCTTTTACTGCGCAGGGTAACAGAGGCGCAACACCCACTGGCGGCGGTGGGGTAGTTCGTATTATTTGGGGGACTAACAGAGCCTTTCCATCCACCAATACTAGTCTAGCGGCATCTAATGGTAACGAGTCGTTACCCGTCATAGAAAAAGGGTCTCTTACAACAGGTATTTTAGAGACTTATTATAGTGTTGGGAATCATTATAAGACAAGTGATAGTGGATTAACATGGCAGACGAATGGATCAACTGGGGAAACGTATGGGGGAGTATCTTGCGGTAATTCGTTTATGCAAGTGGGTAGTCCTCATAAATACTTTAGTTCCGATTTAAGTACAGTTGTAAACATGGGCAGTGGCTCAACAGTTAGATATTTTAAGTCATCAGCCGGGACATTAATGAGATTTCAGTACAACAACATACAAAAATCTACAGATAATGGTGCTACATGGACAACTAAACATACAAGAAGCCCTACGGGTTCCTTTTCTAGTGGGTTTCATTACGGAAACGGTGTTTGGTTTCACGCATGGGTAAACACTAGTGCTTCACCAAGAGTTTCACATTATTTAGTTTCTACGGATGATGGAGAAACTTGGTCATCGTCCGGTATTACTGGATTACCTTCTAGTACGGGAAATAGCTTTTTTGGCAATTCTACTTATTTAAATGGCACACATTATTTTATATCCCCTAATAACACAATATACTCTTCATCTGATGGTTTAACATGGAGTAGTTTAGGGTCACGTAGCAGTGAGCATGGTGTAAGTAATTACGGCCAAGAAAAACTAATATGGTATAGAGACGGTTATTTTTATGCAGTTGTAGGACTTGCTGTTAAGAGATCAACTAGTTTTCTAAGTGGGTGGTCAACATTTGGCAGTAATGCGCCGGTCGGTCTAAAGGCTGCAGCGTATATAAATGGTAATTGGATTGGTGGTGGTGGTACTAGTAGTACTTTAAAAGTATATTCTAGTAGTAATAACTGTGTGACGTGGACTGAAAGACTAAGTGTAACAGGTTCAGGGACTGGGGACACAGTTACTGTATATGGTATAAACCAGCACAGCCCTTAATAGGAGATAATATAATATGGCACTTTATGTCAAAGTAAAAAACAACGAGCCGGTAGAGTATCCTATCAACTACGATCAAATATATGATTTGATATTAGCCCCCAACGGTAAGGATAAATTACCCGTTGATACAGAGTTTCTTAATACTAATGGGTATTACTCTGTGGTGGAACAAGATGCGCCAAGTATTGCCCCTACAACCAGATTAAGTATGGGTCTGCCTCGTTTAGTTAATGGTATTTGGTACGAAAATTATGTTATGACCGAGATGACAAATGAAGAAAAGGCCGAAAACAATGAGGCAAAAAGTTATGAAATGCGTCAAAGTAGGGATGGGATGTTAAGAGAAACTGTAGATAGAATGAGTCCTATAAGATGGGAAGCATTGACTACAGAACAAAAGGCAGGTTGGACCAAATATAGGCAAGACTTGTTAGATTTGCCTACGCAAGAAGGATTCCCATTCGACGTAACTTGGCCAACTGAACCAGAATAAACTTTAACCAAGGAGACTAAAATGACTGAGAAAAAAACAAACGTCATTACAGTCAACGACAAAGAATATGACGTTGATTCAATGACTGAAACCCAGAAAACACTGTTAAACCACGTTAGTGATTTAGAACGTAAAATCAGCAGTACACAGTTTAATCTGGATCAACTTGTAATTGGACGCTCTGCGTTTGTAGATCGTTTAGTATTTGCTTTAGAGAATCCTGAAGCTGAAACCGAAGAGGAGGCCGCGTAATGGTTGAAGAAACATATACACCCACTGCGGAAGAAATCGCGCAGCACTATAGCGCGTGCATGGATAGTGTGAACTTAATCAATGCAGTTATTGCTGCGCCTGATGATTATGCTGACGACGAAACCGTGTTGCAACGTAACGTAGATCACCTTGCAACAATGGTGCTCCAAGACTTCTGGACTACGGAAGACATGACTCCGTTAAACGATGCTGTTACGGCAGGTAACGCTGCTATCGCAGGATAAACAATGCTAGGTTTTGGCCCTCTAACTTCTGCCCCACTCGCCTCACTTCCATTCTTTGGAGTAGAGGTTTCTGGCGTTTCGGGGCAGGGGTTTGTTGGGTCAGTCCTTGTTAGGCTTCCGGTAGATGTACCAGTAACAGGGCTTACAAGTACTACTTCTACCGGAACAGTTACTATTGTTGAAGGTACAGGTGTTACTCCTGTCATATCTGGGTTATCTGCTACAGGGGTAATAGGTACCGCAGCGGTTACAGCAGCGGCTACCGCTCCACTTACAGGGGTGTCTAGTACAGGAGCTGTTGGCACTGCAGCGGTTTCTATTCGTGTTGACGTAACGGTAACTGGAAACACCACCACAGGAGAAATAGGTGTTGTAGCTGTAGTTGAGGGTACAGGGGTTACCGCTACAGTATCTGGACTAGCAACTACTGGGGAAATAGGTACCGCCGCAGTATCTGGCAAAGCGAACGTAACTTTAACTGGCGCTGCGGCCAATACTTTTGTAGGTCAAGCCGCAGTTGCCGCCGCCTCAATAGCTATACCTACAGGCGTTGTTGCGGTAAATTCTATTGGCAATGTGTCGATTGTTGAGGGCGCAGGAGTACGTGTAGACCCCACTGGGTTAGCAGCTACTGGAGCAGTAGGAACAGCTACTGTCCCAATTCGTATTATTGTGGATGTATCGGGCATTCGTGCTGATGGGTCTGTTGGGTCAATAAATATATGGGAACCTGTAGATGATTCTCAGACACCATTCTGGGTTGATATACCCACATAGGAGGCAACATGGCTAGTACATTTTCAAATCTTAAAATAGAGCTTATCGCAGATGGTGAGCAGGTCAGTGTTTGGGGAGCTACAACAAACCAAAACTTAGAGGCTATTGAATCTGCTATTGGGGGCTACGCGGCTATAGACTTTGCTACGGACGCGAACAAAACACTCGCGTATGCTGACAGTAATGCTGCGCAACCATTTAGGTCTTTATACTTTAACGTCACTTCCACTAACGCGCTCACCGCTACACGTACACTATTCCTTCCCGCTGTGCAGAAGATGTATATTGTCAAAAACGCCACTACGGGCGCACAGAGTATTACCATAAATATAAGTGGTGGATCGGGTGTCGATATACCCAACGGAGAAACGTATATTGTATATGCTGATGGCACAGATGTAGTATATGCTGCGCCGGGACTTTTCTATCTAGATGAAACTTTTAACAATTCCGCGCCCAATCAGACGGTGCCTACAGAATCTCTAGTCGCCGGAGGTACCGCTACTAACATTGATGTAGCTATAGTACCAAAAGGCGCGGGAGCGTTCCTTACAGCAACGCCAGACAACGCCGCTGCAGGCGGTAATAAGCGAGGTGCAAACGCTGTTGATCTACAAACCTCCCGTGCTGCGGCAACTGATGTAGCTGCAGCGACAAAATCTGTTATCGGCGGCGGTGCGGATAACAACATTGATTCCTCCGCTACGGCTGCAGTAATTAGTGGTGGTTCTGGTAATCAAACTTTAGCAGTTAACAGCGTGACTGGTGGTGGAGTAGACAATACTACAAACGCTACTGCCACGGCAGGCGTAGTCAGTGGTGGGTCTGGTAACATATTACGAGGTGCTTACAGCGCTGTTAATGGCGGCAGGGATAACCAAACAGGCGCGAACGCTAGCTATTCTGTTGTACCTGCGGGCTATAAAGCCAACGCGACAAACTATGGGCAAGAAGTATTTGCCTCGGGCGCGTACTCAAATGCGGTGGGTACCGCACAACGTTCTCGGTACACCTTACGAACTATAACTACTTCTGATACTGCTTCCCGACTTACATCAGACGGTGTTGGGTCCGCAAACGCCAGCAATACTATAAACATGCCTGCCCAATCTTTGTTTGTAGTTACTGGTATCATAGCCGCAAAAGACACAGACACTAGCGTAGCTGATGCAAAGGCGTGGGAATTTACGGTCACGCTAAAACGAGGCGCTCTTGCTTCGTCTGCACAACTTTTAGGTGCTGCAACAGTAACTCAGCTTGCGGCCGACGCAGGCGCGTCTTCATGGGCAGTTGCTATCACTGCGGATACTGTAAATGGCGGAGTCTCTTTTTCTGTAACTGGGGCATCGGGCACAACAATACGCTGGCTTGCTAGCGTAAACAGCACTGAGGTAGTTAACGGATAATGGAAAAACGAACAGCAGCGACAGCGCATGAGCGAATTGACGGACTTGAAAAAGAAGTTATCGCTATAAAAACAGAAGTGAAAATCCAGTTCAAAGATTTGTTTGGGCGGGTTAAACGCATGGAAAGTATTATGATCGCCGCTACCGCTGCAATTATCGGGCTGTTAGTAGCAGTTTTAATGAAGATGTAACATGTTAGGTGTAGGGTTATATGATTGATCCTTTCACAGCTTTAGCCGTTGCGGCGTCCGCGGTAAGCAACGCAAAATCGTTAATAATGGCGGGGCGTGATGCCACTTCTGCCATGAGTAAGTTTGCGGGCGCTGTTAGCGATGTTAACTACGCAGCAGAAAAAGCAAAAAACCCCGGTATATTTGCGTCTTTTACTGGTTCCGCGGAGCAAGCTGCTGTTGACGCATTTTCCGCGCAGAAAAAAGTACAGGCGATGCGCAAGGAAATTGAGATGTTAATACAGTTTCAATACGGAATGGAAGGACTGGAAGAGTACAAACAAACACTGCGCAGCGTACGAGCGCAGCGGCAGAAAACCGCGTACCGCAAAGAAGAAATAAAACAGGCTATAATAAACTGGATAGCTGGGACTATAATTGTAGCAATAGCTATCGGTACGTTTGGTATAATTCTTTACTACATCGGTAAGAAACAAGGGAAGTGGTAATGACAATACTTGATGATTGGAAAGTACTACCAAGACTTATGATGTTGGCGGTTACTGTGCTAGCGTACCAAGCAGTGCACTGGTTTATGGGCTTAAATGATCCTAGTATTGCTCAGAGTGGGCTTGTAAGCGTATGTATGGGGGCACTCACAGGGTGTTTTGGTATTTGGATGGGTAAAGAATCTACCACTACAGTTACTCCAAACAAAGTCGTACACAAAGAAAGTTATGACAAATGATACAAACACTAATAGGTCCAATAGCAAATCTTGCAGGTAGTTGGCTGCAAGGTAAAGCGGACAAACAGTCTGCAGAAGCAGAATTAAAGCTTACTGAGGCGAAAGCGAAAGCCCAGATATTACTGTCTGAAAAAACAAGCGTTGCCGACTGGGAACGCATTATGGCAGAGGGCGCAAAATCAAGCTGGAAAGACGAATGGTTTGTAGTAATTCTGTCTATCCCATTGATTTTATGTTGGATTCCGGGAGCAGAAGGTTGGGTTGATCGTGGGTTTGCGCAGCTTTCAAAAGCGCCGGACTGGTATTTTTACAGCCTTGGAATTGCAATTTCAGCGAGTTTCGGTGTGCGCGGGGCGCAAGCATTCTTTAAGAGGAAGTAACATGAGCGAGTTTAAATTAAGCAGACGCAGCCTTGATCGTCTAGAAGGTATTGATGATCGACTGCAAGCTGTAGTTAAGATGGCGATAACCATGACCAAGACCGATTTTGGCGTGGTGCAAGGAATGAGAACCCTTGAGCAGCAGAAGGAACTTGTTGACAAGGGCGCTAGTCAAACCATGAAGTCTAAACACCTTGAGGGTAAGGCGTTTGATATTATGGCGTTCATAAACGGCAGGGCAAGCTGGGAACTGTCTGTCTATGATGATTTAGCTGATGCAATTAAAGAAGCAGCGGTGCAGTTGAATGTCCCCATATGCTGGGGAGCCGCATGGAGTACACCCGAAATGCCGTATCCAATGGACATTCGCAAATGGGAAGGTACAATGGAAGAAGCAATGAACGCATACATAGACTTACGTAGGTCGCAAGGGCGTCGTCCGTTCATTGATGGTCCACATTTTGAACTTATAGGTTAGGTAACACTAATGCGTATAGAGCACAAAGAGAAAATACTAAACAACGCTGTAATTGATCCTGCGCATGTGGTAGAGGTTGTCTGCGCCCAATGTAAGTTTGATGTAGCAGAAGAAGATTTATCTTTAACAACATGCCCAAATTGTGGTGAAGATTTAACTTTAAAGAAAAGTGTGGGTATCCAAGTTACACCTTTACCTCCTATCTTTGGTTCCACTATGTAACGGAGATAACATGTCCTTAAAGAAACTGAAATTAAAGTCCGGTGTAAACCGCGAAAACACTCGCTATACAAGTGAAGGTGGGTGGTACGAGTGTGATAAAATAAGGTTTCGGCAAGGGTCTCCAGAAAAAATTGGTGGTTGGGTCCGCACGTCAAACGCCACTTATCTAGGTGTATGTCGTTCTTTGTGGAGTTGGGTTACTTTAAACAGTCAAAGTCTTATCGGTGTTGGGACAAACTTAAAGTTCTACATAGAAAACGGTACTGCGTACAATGACATTACTCCTCTACGAGATACAGTTGTGCTAACAAACCCTTTTACCACTGTGTCAGGTTCTTCCATTGTTACAGTTACTGACGCTAACGGAGGGTATGTTAACAACGACTACGTGACTTTTAGTAATGCTGCCGCCGTTGGGGGTGTTACTGTAAACGGAGAATACCAACTTACAACTACTACAACTGCAAACCAATACACCATTGACGTAGGTACAGCAGCTACAAGCGCTGCCACTGGTGGGGGTACTGTAACTGCTGTATATCAGATAAACACTGATGTTCCGTTTTCAGTACCTATTACTGGTTGGGGTGCTTCTGGTTGGGGTGATGGACCGTGGGGTGAGGGCGCACCTTCAGCGGCGCGTATTCGTTTATGGAGTCAATCAAACTTTGGCGAAGACTTGATTTTTGGACCTCGTGGCGGGGGGATATACTATTGGGATGCAGGGAGTGGGTTAACTTCACGAGGAGTAGAATTATCTACTTTGTCTGGCGCATCCAATGTACCTATATCACAACGCGTTATTGAAGTGTCTGACGTTAACCGATTTGTGTTTGCTCTGGGAGCTAATGACTTTGGTACAACAGTAGTCAATCCTATGTTGGTGCGATGGTCTGACCAAGGTAGTGCGATTGATTGGACTCCTTCAGTTACTTCGCAGGCAGGATTTCTTACATTATCTAGAGGCAGTGAAATTATTGCAGCTAGACAATCGCGGCAAGAGGTGCTCGTTTGGACCGATGCCGCACTATACGCTTTGCAGTACGTAGGTGCGCCTGTTGTTTGGAGTGCGCAGCTAGTTGGAGAAAACACCTCTATAGCAAGTCAAAATGCAGTGGGATATGCTAACGGCGTTTCCTATTGGATGGGACGAGATAAGTTCTACAGGTACGATGGTAGTGTGCAACCGTTGCGTTGTGATTTACGTAAATTTATTTTTGGGGACTTTAATACGCAGCAGTATGACCAAGTAACCGCGGGTACAAACGAAGCTTTTAATGAAGTGTGGTGGTTCTATTGTTCAGCAGAGTCAGTACAAAATAACCGATACGTTATATATAATTACCTTGAAGATGTTTGGTATTACGGAAGTTTAGGGCGGACTGCATGGCTGGATTCTGGACTTAGAGATTTTCCTCTTGCAGCTACGTACAGTAACAACCTTGTAAACCACGAACAGGGAGTGGATGATGCGGAAACAGATGTGACCACCGCCATACCTGCGTTTGTTACTTCCGCAGAATTTGATATTGAAGATGGGCATCAATTCTCGTTTGTATCTAGAGTTTTACCGGACATACGGTTTGACGGTTCTACCGCAAGTAGCCCGCTAGCTACATTAACGTTGTTACCACTTGCGAACTCTGGTTCAGGATATAATACCCCCTTATCTGCTGGTGGAAATAGTGGAGGACAGATTGTACGTTCGGCTGTATTGCCTATTGAAGAGTTTACTGGGCAATTAGATACACGAATACGCGGACGCCAAATGTCAATTAAACTGGAGTCCAACGCGGTTGGTGTAACATGGCAACTGGGGTCACCTAGGATTGATTTGCGCCCTGATGGGAGGCGGTAGTGCCCAACGAAATTGATAAAGTAGTCCCTCCTGCGCTACCTTTGGCTCCTACTGAATACAACCGTCCATACATGGACCAAAGCAATAACGTGCTGCGGTTGTTTTTTAACCGCTTTGCTAATTCCTTAAACACTTTATTGAGTACCGCAGTAGGGGGTAAGTTTTTATACAACCCTTGCGCGGCTTTCTATAGTACGCAGGATCAAACAGCGGCGGCTATAAATACAGGGTATGCAGTTACGTTTAATAATACCTCGTATAGTAGTGCGGTTACACTATCAAACAATAGTCGAATAAACGTGCAAAACCCCGGCGTATACAAGTTTGACGTTATGCTGCAGCTAGAGCATAATAATTCTAGTGAGACGCCTGTAACTGTTTGGGAACAAAAAAACGGCAGCGCAGTAGCTTACTCTGGGCACAAGTTTGATGTAAAAGGTAACGATGACCAAGTTATACACTGGGGGTTTACTGTTTCTTTGGTAGCAAACGACTATATAGAGGTTTATTGGGCAACAGGAGACACTCAGTTAAACTTACACACAGAAGCTGCTACGTCTCCGCATCCCGGAATACCATCTGCATCTATAGACATCTCCTTTGTAAGTAACGTATAGTAAACGCACCCTCAACAGATAGGTGCAAAATGGACTTTTTAAAATTATTTGACGCGTGCGTTCGAGAAACTAAACCCCGATTAGAGGGGTATATACCTCCCACATCTTTAGAAGTAACCCTAAAAGAAGAAGACATTGGGCTAGATAGCTTAGATGTTACCCTTACGTTAGTGCTATTATCTGACATATATGGAATACCCGAGACGGAAGATTTTAACATCCCCGTTGAATCGCTTCAGGCTGTGCACGACTACATGCAGAAAAACAAAAAACGAGATTTTGATACAGTAGAAGCCGCCATGGAATCTGTAACATGATATACATGACACATTGTGAAACACTGTGCACTACGGAAAAGACTACATATGCTGATATAGCGTTTCCGCAGAGCGTGCATATTGTAAAAGACACGTTTAAACGCGCTAAGTCAGGGTTGTTCTACCCTCCGCATAAAGCGTTTGACAAAGTTATCTTGCAAAAAACAATAGATTACGTTGTAGATAACCCTGTTGTGGGTAAGACGGCGTTTATGTTTGCCGCAGGAAGCCAAGGGTGGATGGGTACTAGCGGGCGGTACGACCGAAATGTGGACGCTGAACTACATTACAAAACTAAAATACCGTTTTTAACCCTTACTAATATATACGCAGGGCGTATCGCTAGTATGTTTCATGTGCATGACCACGTATCTACAGACGCTAGCGCCTGCGCCTCTAGTCTAAAAGTGCTTATGGACATGCAAAATTTGTTTTGGCACTACGGGTTCGATAGAGTTATTGTCTTAGCAGGAGAGGATTCCGTGTGCGTACCTTCACTAGAGTTTTTCGGAGATGCTAAGGCTAGTATACAGCTATCAGAAGAGCCTGATCGTAAACCATCTGCATTTGACGGCGTTAACACAGGGTTTCATGTAGGACAGGGGGCGGCATTAGCGGTGTTTGAAAAGGAACATGCGGGTATGTCAACACCTATGACTAAGTTTTTGGGTGCCTACACGGCTGCAGAAAATAACACAAACCCTCTTGGGCAGCGTCCAGATGGCGAAGGTTATTCAAAAGCTATAGAAGGTTCCTTACATGTAGCGGGGGTACGTAAGGAAGATGTTACCGTGGTAAAGACACACGGCACGGGCACAGATGCAAACAATAAAGCAGAGAAAGCCGCGTTATTGCGTAGTCTTGATACGTTTGTGGCTACATCGTACAAGCCACGTATAGGGCATACGTTAAGCGCTAGCGGGTTATTAGAGACAGGGTTGTTGCTAAACGACATGAAACGCGGTATTGTACCACAAATCCTCAATAGGACAGAACATGATGACGTGTTTTTGTCCTACGATGCGCCAGCCCCACGCGGGCCGTTCCTTAGTCTAGCCGCGGGCATGGGTAATATTTACTCTGCTGCAATATTCTCTACGGAGGTGTAGGATGTCTACTGTTATAGATAGTAATCAAACACAGCTTGAACCTGCACAAATAGCTTTAGAGTTTGCGGAAAACTACAACTCTAGTGGGTATCCTACAGAAGTAGTATCGGTAGCGCTTATGAAAGAATTTACTCTGCCGGATACCGACCTAGTGCAGTTTGGTAACACTATTTTTATTGGGCATCGTGGCAAAGGGGATAACAAAGACCTCATGTGGGGGCGCGGGTTGACCGTAGATACCGCTCAAAATTTTATATCCGCGGGCCTTAAATATTTTGAACATCTGCAAGGTTTGGGCATAAAGCGGTATGTTGCTGACTATGATGGAGACATATACGACAGTGCGTTTAGAACATGGAAACGGTACACTGACAAAGGTGACAGCAAAATAGCAGTAGGGCGTACATCAAAAGGCGACTCCCGTGCGTATGTTACTTTAGGTAAAATACCCCTAAGCGAGATAATGTAACATGTCGGCAGTAGTAAAAGCGGTTGAAAACGTTGTTGGCGCGGCGGTAGATGTTGTTGAAGGTGTCGCTGGTGGCGTAGTCGATATTGTTGAAGACGTAGTTGGCGTTGTAGCAGACGCTGTAGATTGGGTTGTAGACGAGGTTGTTGAGCCTGTTGTTAGTGGTGTTGGTGACGTTATTGACTACGCACTTGACAACCCGATTGAAGCTCTTGCTACTTTAGCGGTTACTATAGGCGCTCCGTACCTTGCACCGTATATGGCAGGTGCGGGAGCTAGCGCTGCTACGGTAGCCGCGACAACAGCATCAATACAAGCCGCTGCGCAATGGGTCATACCACTAGCTAGCGGTACACAAACACTGGTTAACGGAGGTGATATTGGTGACGCCGTTAAGTCCGCTGCAGTCAGTTTTGCAACTACTTACGCAGGGAAGGCGATAGGAACTGCTGTTGACCCCACAATAGCAAACGTAAGCAACACCGCTATATCCAATACAAAACTAGCAAGTTCTGTCTCTCAAGTAGTAAGTGGTGCCACAAAATCTGCGACTAAAACATTTGTTCGGACTGGAGATTTAAAAGCGGCGGGTAACGCATTTGTAAACGCTTCAGCTCTTGGTGGAATAAACGCAGGGTTAGAAGCCGCAACAGACGCTGTTATAGGTAATATTGACCAAGCGTTGCAAGATAGTGGGTTTGGTAAAGAGTTTAACGAGCTTGCCGGAGGCATAAAAGAATCTATCTACACTAGCGTAGCTGCAGAAATTACAGGGCAGGACGTATCTGCGCAAAGTATAATAAACGCATTAGATTCTGACGGATTTATTACTAACATAGTGGATAAGTTTGCGCCTGTAGCAAGCTTCATGGACGAACTAGCGGACGATGCCAAAGCTCGGTTAGGTAAAGATTTATCTGATACACAAGTACAATTACTATCAGACGCTGTTTCTGCAAGTTGGGAAGCTGTTAAAGCGGGTAACCCTGACGCATCAGGAGAAGAATTTTTTGGTAGTTTGCAGGAAGAAGCTTACGAGCAGTTAATTGATACTATCAGTGATCCTATAGATAGTGCGTTAGATAAGCTTACTGGAAATACAGCAAAAGCTGAAGCGGCGGCGACCCCTCTTAATGAAGCTCTTGCAAAAACTGCGGAAGCTACATCTGGGTATAACACTTTACGAGAAGAATTAAACGGCCGCGTGCAAGAACAAGAACGTTTAAAAGATGTGTATAATCAGGCTGTAACTGCATTCAACGCAGATAAAAATCAAGATACACAGAGTGCTGCTAATGCAGCATCCGCCGCTTATAACGAATATGTAATTAAACTTACCAAAGATTATAATGATACATATAAGCCTCAGATGGATGCCTATATGGCAACGTACAACGAGTACGAACCAACAATAGCTACTTTGGAGAAAGAATACGAAGAAGCATCTACGTACGTAATATCTGATATTGAAGACTTAGACAGCAGTCTGAAGCCTATGTTAGAGGGCGTAAACAAAGTTGTAGCAACGACTCTGCGCCCCGGCATTGATGAAGCAGAGTACCGTAGGCTTAATGGTTTAGGTCCATACACTGACATATACAAACACTACTTGCAAAACCAAAAAATAGCGCAAGTTTTTGATGTTGTAAAACTAAACGAAGAAGCTAGCGGTTTTGGTAATGACGTATACGGTGAAGGCTATACCGTAGAAACAAGGACAGAGACTGTAACAGACCCTGTTGATGGCAGCACTTACGACGAGTATATCTTAGATTACTATGTAGATACTCCTGATGGTAAGGTAAAAGTTGACCCATACTTAGAAGGCATAGGTGGTGGACGCGGCGGCGACCCTCGTGACTTTAATGATGGCGTGTGGTCAATGAGTGAATACCGCAAAAAAGTAGCCCCACCAGTAACTCTGGGCGGGCGGCTGTCCTATGACATGGCAGTAATTCTAGGAGATAAAAATAAACAAGGACAGATAGTATTACTTGAAGACTTTAAAAAGTTAAAGGACGCTGGCTATACCATCACTGCGTTTAAAGACCCGTTTACCGGACAAAAAATAACGGGCGATAAAGAGTACTCCGAGATACTAGCCGAATCTGTAGACGCGGTAAGAAACAAAGGGTACACACCCGTAGACATATCGGGCTACACCACTGTTACGCAAGACCTGCATAATGATGTTATAGGGTTTTGGGAATCCGAAGGGTATTCTAATGAAAAAGCAATAGAGTTTGCAAATACTATGGCCCCCGTAGGTGGAATATTAGACACACCCGCAGAAATAGGTGGACCTGCGGACGCAGCAGCTTTTAGAGATTACCTAGATACGTTAGACACACCTGACGGCGAAGAAGGCAAGTACAGCTTTAATGAAAACTTAGAACAAATACAAATTGCAGAAGCTGCACGACTGACTGGAGGGGAACCTCTTTTAATAGAAGCTTTTCTGCAAAACACAGCAGGCTTAGGGTTAGACGCTATTGGGCAACTTGCGCAAACCATGTCTTATGCCACTATTCTTACTAATGCTGCAGGGCTTACTGATACTAGTCCACAGAAAACATTCTTAGCTGATTTTGGCAAAATCCTTAGCGAAACGGGGCAGGGTATTCAAACTGATGAATACCGCGAAAAAGTTAAAAACCTAAACGAAGAGATGGCCAAATCAATGCAAGATGCTGAAGGGTTTAGTGAAACCTTGGGAGCATTAGCAAGGGTCGCTACAAACAACCCCACAGCGTTTTTCTCTGAATACATCGTAAGTGAATTATTTCAAGAACTACCGCTTCTAGTTGCTAGTGGAGGAACATCGTTATTATTGAAAGGTGGTCTAAAGGTAACTGCAAAAACAGTAGGTAAAGAATTTTCTGAAAACATGTTGAAACGTGCAGGTTTGACAGCCGCTGTAGGTACTGCCGGTGCGACTAACCTTGCAGAGGGTTATGGCGGCGCAGCGCAAGACGGATACGAAAAAGGATTAAGCACATACAATTCTGTCACATTTAAAAACCTAATAAACCAAGGGTTGTCTGCAAGTGAGGCCCAAGCGGCATTAAAAACTCCTGAACATATAGAAAAGTCTGAAGCCTACGCCGCTAATTTGGGAGAGCAGGCTGGTCTTATAGGTGGGGGCATTGCACTTATTACCGGAGGGCTTGTTGCCGGAAAAGCTATAGACAACTTAGCATTAGAAAAAGCGCTGTTTGGAGACAAAAAAGCTCCTGCTGGGTTTATAGATGAGTTAAAAGAGTTTGCAACCATCGTTGGTAGAGAGTCAGCAGCCGAAGGCGGAGAAGAACTTGGGATCAGTGCTTTCATTGAAGGCAGGTTATCTCTCATAGACCCCACAAGAGACGTGTCTGGTAACAACACTGCAGCAGCACTTCTTGGCACATTAACTGGTGGTACAACAACAGGTGGTATTCTTGTCGGCAGTAAAATTGTTACTGGGCTTAGTCCTGAAGCTACTGTTTCAGTTCTTGCCGCCTCGCCAGAACAACAACAAAAAATGTTGGGTGGTGGAGCATTTTTAGGGCCAACAAGCAAAGAATCGACAAGCCCGGGGTACACATCTCCTCCTGATACACCAACACAACAAGACATAAAGTCTACACTAGAAGAGCTGGGCGCAAATACAGATACTATCAACGAAGTAGTAAACATTACCTATGACGCAGAAACTACTACTAAACAAGAAGTAAAAGAATATGTTGAGCTTGAAAACCCTGAGTTTGAGTTTACTGACGAAGGGTACAAGCAATTTGTAGGGACTGACAAACCTGACGCTAACCTTGCGACTGAAGTAGCTGCATATATTGACCCGCGATACTTTGACTTAGGGGAAATAAAAGCTACCGCGGCTGCGGAAGGGATAACGCTTACAGATGAACAAGCCAAAGAATACGAAGGGCAAAAAGACGAAGCTGCTGCGGTTAAAGAAATAATAGCAGAATATGATCCGCAGGCTACAACTTATGAAGAAGCTAAAAAATATTTGGACGATCTTGGGTATGAGGCAACTGATGAAGAAATCAACACTTTTGTTGGGCAAGTAAACGAAACAGAACAGGAAGCAGCTATAAGCGCGTACGTAGACCCGCGTCAAACAACTGAAGCTGAAGTCCGTAAAGCTTTCGCAGATCAAGGTTATGACCCTACAGATGCAGAAGTAGCAGAGCGTGTAGGTCAAGGTGGGGATACCTTTGCGGCGGACACAACAACTGATGTTGACACCTATGTAGACCCACGACAGGTAACCGCTGAAGAAGTCACGGACGCATACGCAGAGTTAGGTCTAACCAGACCTACTGATGACGACATACAATCGCTTGTGGGTCAGTACATGGAAACTGATCTCGCAGGTAAAGCGGAAGAGAGCCTACCGACTGCGCGGTACAACTCGATTATAAACATACTAGACAATCTTACAGGAAACACAGGGGAAACAGGAGTCTCTGATGACGTAAAAGACGCCATTGATGTTGTTAAATCAGACATGATTGACGCATTAGGAGACCTTGGACTGGAAGTCGCTAACATTGATAAAGCAGTTACAGACATAAAAGACGCTGTAGGCGCGCTGCCTGAAGGTGCAAGCTCAGAAGATGTTAGCAATGCTATAGATGCCGCACTCAAAGACATGAATAACCTGTCTGCTGAAGATGTATCCGGTATTGTAAATACCGCGCTTGCCGACATGGACACCTTATCTTCAGAAGATGTGCAGGGTATTGTAGATACTGCGCTTGAAGAATTACCTGCAGGGTTAAGCGAAGGAGATGTAGAGACTATTGTAAACGATGCAATAGGTTCCCCCGAAGCAGTCGATGAAAATGGTGACGTTGTAGGCGCTACGGGTGTATACGCAGATATAGCTGACCTAAACAACTTGTCCTCAGACGAAGTAAAAACCATTGTCGATACGGCGCTTGAAGCGCTACCTGAAGGATTAAATTCAGAAGATGTTAGCAGTGCTATAGATACAGCATTAGAAGGTTTGGAAAACCTTTCCGCAGATGACGTTGATACTGCAATAACCGATGCTC
>Ga0222716_10001982_pt1 | contig 16818 bp, 12 predicted proteins | sample C33_13DmetaG_FD_165044 | JGI IMG/M metagenome (GOLD analysis project Ga0222716, IMG submission 165044) | Estuarine water microbial communities from San Francisco Bay, California, United States - C33_13D | ecosystem: Environmental > Aquatic > Marine > Unclassified | place: USA: California... | reverse complement strand
TTTTAAATTCAAAATTATCTTTTCTAATATTATAATTTACTTTAATTCTAAGAGCTCTTTCAGAATTATACAGTTTAATGTTAGCATCACTTGGTGTTTTAAAAAAATAATAAGAACCGTCAATTTCTCCTGAACTTTCGATTTTCTCAATATTAACTTCATTAATTATATTTTGTAGTAGTGCTATTGAATTTGTGACATTTCCTTGAGAGTTTTGACCAATTAAAAAATTAAGAGGAAATATTAATAATAATATTATAATTTTACTTTTCATTCAGCCAAGATAATAAAACTCATCTATTAATTACATGTTAAAAAATAATTTCGTTTTCTCATTTTTCATTTCAATTTTTCTTATGTCATGCGTTGACTCTAAAATTAATAGTAAAGATTTTTTTGAAATTGATAGACAGGATTACTTAAATAAGCTTGAAGGCTTTTGGCTTGGTCAATCAATTGCTAATTGGACTGGTTTGATTACTGAAATGGATAAGATTGGAAACGTAGGTGAAATCAAAACTGGAAATTTTTATACAAGGGAAAACTGGAATAAAAATGATGAACCAAATATATGGTCACCAAATAGTGAATATGAAACTATTGATTTTGTTTTAAGAAATAAAAATGAAATTTGGGGATCGGATGATGATACTGATATTGAATACATGTATCAAGAGTTGATGTTCCAAGGTAATGAAACTATATTAAGTCCTGAGGACATCAGAAATGGTTGGCTTAAACATATCAAAATTGAAGAAGAAAATTTTCTATGGGTTTCTAATCAAAAGGCTTTTGATTTAATGAATCAAGGATTTCTACCACCCGAAACTAGCAACCCCGAGTTTAATGAGCATTTTGATATGATAGATGCTCAGCTCACTACAGAAATTTTTGGACTATTATCTCCCATAAACTATAAATATGCTCTAAAGATGTCTAATCTTCCAGTTAGAACAACTAGTAGGGGAGATGCTGCATTAATTTCAGAGTTTTATATTATAATTCATTCTTTAGCCTCTACCATTAATCCAAACATGCCCTTACACAAAGAACTTGTTAGAATTTCTGATCTGGCAAGTGAAATATTGAATAAAGATTCATATTCATATAAAATGTATGACTATGTGAAAAAAAAATTTGAATCAGGTATTAAATGGGAGCATACTAGGGATTCTATATATAATAGATACCAAGTTAAACAAATGGACGGTTATGATATAACCTCTAGAGAGTTGTATTGTAATGGTTGTTTTGCATCTGGAATCAATTTTGCATCGAGTTTAGTAAGCTATTTTTATGGAAAAGGTGATTTCAAAGAAACTATAAAAATTGCTTCACTTTCTGGTTGGGATTCTGATAATCCAGCATCTACTTGGGGAGGGTTACTTGGATTTATACATGGAAAAACTAAAATTGAAAATATTTTCAATGAACCACTTTCAAATAAATATAACATACACAGAACACGTCAAAATTTTGAAAATAACGGTCTAGATAATTTTAAAAATATGTCAAAAAAGGGATTGTCTATTATAGATAATGTAGTCTTAAAAACAGGGGGGAGTGTAGACTCAGATGAAAATTCTTGGTATATACCAAAACAGAAATCTTTAAACTAAAGATATCTCTCTAATAACTTTTTAGTTTGTAGAATACCCTTTTCTTCTGAAATGTTTAATCCTTCGTATTCTATTCCATAATATCCGTCATATTCGAATGTATTTACAATATCAATTATTTTTTTAAAATCAATTGTAGATTCTTCACCATTGTTTGTAAAATCAAAAGATTTTGCACTTACTGCTTTCGCGTATGGCATAAGCTCCTCCATTCCTAGATATTTATCGTATTCTTCAATACATTGACTGAAGTAATTGTTTGGATCTTTTTTTTCGATACAAAAATTACCAAAATCAGGTAAAGTTCCACAGTTTTCAAGATTAACTTCTTTCATTACATTGGCTAAAAGTTTTGCATTTGAACTTAATCCTCCATGATTTTCAACTATTATATTTATTTTGTCTTTTTTAGCAATAGAGCATAACATTGATAAAGATTTTGAAGAATATTCTGTCCAACTTTTCTTTTGCTTTTCACCGTTTAAGTTTACTCTTATTGAATGACATCCAAGTTCGTGTGCCATTTCAATCCATTTAATATGATTTTCAATTGCTTTTTCTCTTTTGAGGTTGTTTTTGGTTGCTAAATCTCCTTCGCCATCAACCATTATTAAAAGATTCTTAATATCATTATCTTTTGACTTAGATAGAAGTTCCTTAGTAACATTCTTAATGGATCTACTTTTTAATTCGTTCCAGTAAAGAGATGAAACATATTCAACCGCATCAAATCCCATTTCATGAGCTTTAATTGAAAAATCATTTGGAGACAATTCTTTATTTATTTTAATAGCTCTATGGAGAGACCATTGAGCTAAAGAAATTTTTTTATTAGTAATAGGAGAACTAAAAGCCAGTCCTAATGATCCAAGTGCAAATAATTGGTTAAAATTTCTTCTTTCCATTTTAAGGTTTATTTTTCTATTTTCATTCTGTTGTCTTCAGAATTTGTGTCAATTAATTTATTGTAAGGATCAATCCCTACTTCAATCGGTTCTTGATCTACAATTATAGATATTTTATTGTGAATTTTAGAAATCTTATGCTTTTTCAGATACAATTCTATTTCTTTTTCATCATTATCTTCACCAAAAATACCAATATCAATGTAGTCTTTTAAAAATACTGAGTATTCAGGCTTTTTCATGTCATCAGATTGATAAGTTATTGAATCTCTTTCTTCTTCTCCATAAAATGCTCTACCTTTTTCGTTGTTTCTGTATTTACTTACCTTAAATTCAATATCAACTTTGTACTTTCCATTATCTAATTTTTCTGATTTGGTTTCAACAACTCGGTTTTGATAGAGTGTAATAGTTTCAAACATATCTTTAATAAGATAATTCAATGAATCTGGTGTAACTTCTTTTATATGATTAACCAAATCAATAGAAGTAGTATATGGAGGTTCTTGAAACGCTACTTTTTTGACATATTTACTTAAAGCTTTATTAAGTGTCTTTTCTCCAATATAATCACTTAATGCATAAAAAATTAATGAACCTTTTTGATAATGAATATATCCTTGACCATCATTGTACATAAGTGCATTTTCTCTTTTTCTTTCAAAAGTTCTTGATGTTAGATATTCGTCAAGAGATCTTTTCAAGAATTTTCTCATTTTTTTCTTTCCGTTAACTTGTTCAATTACTTTTAATGAAACATATTCAGATAAACTTTCAGAAAGCATGGTAGAACCCAATACATCAGCTCCTATTACTTGATGTGCCCACCATTGGTGAGCAACTTCGTGAACCGTAACAAAGAAAGCATAATCGTTACCTCCTTCTTCTGAATCGTCTACTTTAGCTATAAAACCAATATCTTCTGAAAACGGAACTGTATTGGGAAACGATTGAGCGAATCCGCCTGCAGTTCTCGGGAATTCGATAATTCTAAGTTGCTTGTGTTGGTAAGGGCTAAAATTAGTAGAACAATATTCTAATGCAGCTTTCATTCCTTTCATCATTCTATCTAAGTTATAATCGTGATCCTTATGATAATAAATTTCTAGATTAACATCATTCCACTTATCTTGAGCAATTTCGTATTTTCCAGAATTAAATGCATAGAAGTTTAAAATTTTACTATCCATTTTATAATTAAAATATCTTCTATCTCCTTCGATCCATTCTTTTTGAAGATATCCTGGGGCAATAGCTATTTGGTCTTTAGAGGTACTTACGGTAGTTTCAAAATCAATCCAATCTGCATCTTTTGAAATGTATGTATTTCCAAGTGCAGTAGAATCAGATGGATATGGTTTTAATTTATTAGGTGGAAGGTCATATTTTTCTCTAGTTTTATCATCAGTTAGTTCTCCACCTGGGTATCCAAATGTTGGAAATAAGCTATTGTTTATAAATGTTCCATTATTTACGACTGAGGAGTTTTTTCTAATACTTGTATTAGGTTTATTTTTTACCGTAAATGATAATTTTAAACTGTCACCTGGATACAAAGATTTTTTTAATCTGTATACGTCGAAATTATATAAAGTGTCTTCTAAAACAAGATCTGTTTCTTTATCAAATTTAAAGGTGCTAATAGCATCGTTATGGTTTAAAAATAAACTATCTATTACGTTAGATGTTTTGTTTACCGTGATATAAGTTCCACTAGCATCAGCATCTAAAGTTTTGGGAAATAGATTAACGTCAACTTTTACAGAAACGATTCTAGGCTGACTATAATTTTCATATTTCTTATATTTTTTCTCCCATTCTACAGTTTGTAATTCTCTTTCTTTTGAAGATGTCCTTTTATTTAAAACATTTGTCTCATAGTAAATATATCCACCTGAACTTAAAAAAATTAACATTAATAAAGCTAAAAATTTTGGATATTTTCCTTTGAACCTGGATACAGCAATAGAAATTCTTTCTTTAAAACTTGAGGGTAAACCTCTAAAATAGAACAAGTATGTTAAAATAAAGAACACAAGTCCCAGAGATAACCAATATATTTTGTAAAGAAAAAACCTGTTAACCGAACTTCCATAACCATCCATATCTGAATACGAAAATCCAGTGCCTGCATTGTATTTTAAAATGGATTGCTCAACTCCAGCTAAGCTAAGTAATGGTATTCCGATAAAAAGTACAATCATTATAAATATACCAACATATCTATCAGTAATTAAAGTTTGTATTAAGAACGATAGGAGTGCCCATATCACATATGAAATAAGAGAAAGAAAAATTAATTCATACAGGTAATGTGCTATTTCAAAATCATAGTATCCACTATAAGTTTGAAATAATATTCCAGAAATCATTATTAGTGAAAGTAATACAAGTTGCATTTTTACAATTGCTAAGAACTTAGAGCCTAGTAAAATCCAGTTTGGGGTAGGAGTAGTATCTATTAATTGATTTACATTGGACGTCCTTGATCTGTGTAATAAATTTGCAGCAAATAAAAATGTGGCAACATTTATAAATAAAGTAAATGTAGCTCCAGCTTGAAGCATTTTCCATGTTCTTGGATATGTAGGAGTTCCAAACACATTTCCCAGTTCTGAAAGTCCAATAAGGTTAAATAATAATGCTAGTATCACGATACTAATAAATGACCAGCTTTTAACTATGTATAAAAAATCAATATTAGATAAATTCCAAAGTTTTTTTATCTCATTTTTAAAACTGAAATCAATCGTAATCTTTGGAAGATTTACTTTAGTGATTCCTCCAAAATTACTTTTAGTTAGTCTTTTGGAATCTTTTTTATTAAAAGAGAATGTAAAAGCATTTTGACTGAAGCTGAAAATTTTATAAATAGACAGCAATACAAGTGATCCAAATGAAATAAAAATCAGTCTATTGTAAATAAGTAGCTCTCCAAGTGGTAAGTATAATTCGTTTTGTTCTGAAACAGTCCAGTATCTTGTATAGTAGTTTGATGCTGAAAGACCAGAGGGATCTAATAGGGCTGCAATAAATCTGTTGTCAGGATTACTAAAAAGGCCTTCAAGTAATGCTTCAATTATTACTATTATAATAACACTTATAAAACCAACATATACATTTCTTGTAAACGTGACCACTCCAAAAATTATCGAGCTGTACAAAAAGAGGTTTGGAAGAATTATTATAAAATAAGCGTCTAAATATGATTTTAAATCAAAAGGATTAACAATGTCCTGATTAGTACCGGGTAGTATAAAACCAAGGGAAACTGCTATAAAAATAGCAACTATTACTACGTTTACGATAAAAAATCCACTTAAAAACTTTGCAGTCAAATAGTTAGCTTTTGAAAATGGATAAGAGTAGAGTATGGTATGTATTTGAGATTCATAGTCCCTACTTATAGTTGATCCAATAATAGAAGGATAAAAGAATATTAAAATGGAGGCTGGTGCTGCAAATGCACCTAATACTGCCATTGGAGAATTTACAATTTTTGATGATCCGGTAGTTACTGAAATAGCATCAAATATTCCAGCAGAGGCAGCGGAAATAAGCATCCCAATCATAAAAAACACAACAGCATATATGTATAAAGCAGGTCTGTTAAACCAATATTTTATTTCGTTAAAAAAGATATTTAAGAACATGTATTAGTTTTTTAAGAATTATTATTTTGATCTTCTTTAAGCGCAATAAAATAAACGTCATCTAATTGAGGCTCTGCTTTCTTAAAATCTGTTCCAGGTTTTTTGTCTGAAAAAACTCTTATAGTAAGTGAATTATCTACGTTATAATTGGAAGATAATATATTGAATTCGTTTTCAGCACTTTCAAGATCATCTCTTAAAACTGATTTAGTCCAGATTTTATTTTTTAATTCATTTGTTGAATCTATTGGTTTAACATGTCTTAGTATTCTTCCACCATTAAGAATTGCCATATCGTTACATAGTTCTTTAACATCATCAACAATATGAGTAGAGAAAATAACAGTACTGTTAGTACCAACTTCTCTTAAAACATTTAAAAAACGTTGTCTTTCTGCAGGATCTAATCCAGCAGTTGGTTCATCTACAATAATTAACTCTGGATTGTTTAGTAATAATTGAGCTATTCCAAATCTTTGTTTCATTCCTCCAGAATATCCTGAAACATTTTTCTTTTTGACATCAGTTAAATTTGTAATTTCTAAAAGTTTTTCAATTAAAGCTTTTCTTTCATTTTTATCTGAAATTCCTTTAAGTTTAGCGAAATAGTTTAGTAATTCATCAGCTGACATATTTGGATAAACTCCAAATGATTGAGGAAGATATCCTAATGTTTTCCTAAGAGAGATTTGATCTTCAATAACGTTTATATTATTAAATCTAATTGAACCAGTATCAGGTGATTGTAATGTTGCAATGGTTCTCATTAGTGTTGATTTGCCAGCTCCGTTTGGACCAAGTAATCCAAACATACCCTTGCCAATTTTTAAACTCAAATTGTCCAATGCTTTAACTTTGTTACTATACGTTTTCGTAAGATTTTCAATTATTAAACTCATGTTTATTTTTTAAGGATTCAAAGATACTGTTTTATTTTACATTCTATAAAGAATGTTTTTAAATTAACATAATTCACTACTTTTAAAAAAACAATAACAATGATCCAATCTTATAAACAAAAAATAAATCTTGAAGAAAAATATGATGCTATAATTATTGGATCTGGAATAGGTAGTTTATGTACAGCTGCTTTACTTTCAAAAGAAGGAAAAAAAGTTCTCGTTTTAGAACGTCACTATACAGCAGGTGGATTTACACATGTTTTTAAACGAAAAGGCTACGAATGGGATGTGGGTATTCATTACATTGGTGAGGTTCAAAACCCTAACACACCTATTAGAAAAATGTTTGATTATATTTCAAATGACAAGCTTAAGTGGGCTGATATGGGAGAGGTTTACGATAAAATCATTATTGGAAATAAGACATATGATTTTGTAAAAGGAGTTAAGAACTTTAAGGCAAAAATGCATGAATATTTTCCAAATGAGAAAAATGCTATTGATAATTATATTGAATTAGTTTACAAGAGCAATAAGTCAATGAAAAAGTTCTATATGGACAAATCATTGCCAAGTTTGCTAAGTAAATTGTTTGGTTTCTTTTTAAGAAAAGATTATTTAAAATTTTCAGGAAAAACAACTTATGAAATTTTAAGTTCATTAACTAAAAATGAAGAATTAATTAAAGTTTTAACTGGTCAATATGGTGATTATGGTCTTCCACCAAGACAAAGTAGTTTTGCTATGCATGCCAGTGTAGCAAAGCATTATTTTAATGGTGGTAGTTTTCCAGTTGGGGGGTCCTCAGAAATTGCTAAATCAATTGATTCAGTTATTGAAAGTTCTGGTGGAACAATTTTAGTAAATGCTGAGGTAAATGAAATTATAATAGAAAATAACAAAGCTATTGGAGTCGAAATGTACGATGGTAAAAAGTTCTTTTCTAATTTAATCATAAGTGGAACTGGTGTTTTTCAAACTTATAATAACCTTGTTCCTAAAGATTTGAGTATTAAATATGGTTTTAATTTGAATTTAAATAATGTAAAACCCTCAGTTGCTCATGGTTGTTTATATATTGGATTAAATGGAACCTCTGAAGAACTTGATTTGCCTAAAAATAATCTATGGATTTATCCTGATAATATAGATCACGATACTGCAGTTGAAAATTACTTAAACGACAATGATTCTGATTTTCCTCTTGTATACATATCATTTGCATCATCAAAAGACCCTACATGGCAATCTAGATATCCAGGTAAAAGTACTATTGATGTAATAACATTACTACCTTACGAAAACTTTACAAAATGGGAGGGAAGTAGATGGATGAAAAGAGGAGATGAATATAATAATTTGAAAGAAAAAATTTCACAACGCCTTCTAAAACACTTATACGATCAACTTCCTCATTTGAAAGGAAAAATAGATACTTATGAGCTGTCTAGTCCTTTAACCACAAAAAACTTTGTTAATTACAGTAAAGGTGAGTTATATGGACTCGATCACACTCCATCGAGATTTAATCAAAAATTTTTAAGACCTAAAACTCCAATTAAAAACTTTTATTTAACTGGTCAAGATATTGTTTCTGCTGGAGTAGGTGGTGCTCTATTTTCGGGACTTATTACAGCCACTTCAATTACGGGAATTAATTTTATGAAAAAAATTTATAAAAAGAACTTTAAATACTAAACTCTTTTTTTAACGTTCTTTTTAAACTTATTTTCTGAATAACAACTTATTCTACTAATTTTGAATAAAATAATAATATAGTTTAGATTATGAAAATTTCAATGGATTACGTTAATGATAATACTTTTAAAGTAAAAAATGAGTCAAATAATGAGCTCCTTGTTGATATGTGTGATCCTGATAAAAAAAATCATCTTTCTCCAATGGAACTGCTATTATCTGCTGTAACCTCATGTGCTGCAGTTGAAATAGTTTCGATGATTAAAAAAAGAAAAAGAAATTTTAAAAATATTTTAGCTAAAACACACGGTGAAAGAGCAGATACCACACCAAGATATTTTACTTCAATCGATATTAAATATATTATTTACTCTAATGATTTAACAGACAATGAAGCAGATAGATATATTTCCCTATCACTAGAAAAATATTGTTCTGTTGGTTCGACTATCAATGATAAAACTACAATTAATCATAGTTTTGAAATAATAAGATAATTCTACTGAGACAAAGTTTTATGCATAAAGTCTTTTGCAAATTTAAAAGATTTATTTCTTGCTTTTTTGTTTCCTCCAATAGTTACTCCTCTTTCAACACAGAAAAGAAACCCTATTTTTTGCAATAATGGATTTGTCATAGGAATATTTAGGTAATTCATCAATATATCACCATCTGTATTTATATCAAACATACAATCCTTGAAACTATATCCATTTTTATTAAACTCTAATCCTCCTTCTCTATCAAAACCATGATGGGAGTTTTCATAAATTGTAATATTTATATTTGATTTAGCTGTTTTTTTTACAAATTCATCACAAGGTTTAGCAGGAGTCCAGTCGTCAAGTTCACCGATTAAAATATGTATTGGAGAATCACTAAAGCTCATTTCCTCAAAATCAAAAAAACAGGGTGGGTAAAACGCTAAATGAGAGGCAAACTTTACAGATTTTCCTAATACTTTAATTATTGGTTTCCAAGCAGAAAATAAGGTTACTCCACCACCTAAACTCCAACCAGTAATTGAAATTTTATCTTTATTTATTGAAGGGTGTTTTGACAATTTCTCTAACGCTTTATATGCGTCAAATACCATTGCTGCTACAGTTACTTGATTTTGTTTACCGACAGTCGATTCGATATTTCTGCTTTTAAAACTATTTAATTCAAAAGTAGCATATCCTAAATCTTGATACATTTTTAAATAGTCATAATGGTGATTTTTCCATCCTTCGCTTCCAGCAACTCCAATAATCAATGGATATTTTTTATTGGGGTTTAAAGTATCTAGAGGAACTACCAATTGTCCAAATACATCCTGCTTTTCAAACTCAGAATTTGAAATAATTTCACTAAAACTATAAGGGTTGGAGCTTGTGAAATTAATTTTTTCCGAATTATTTTGAGAATAAGATTGAGATGTTAAAAAGATTAATGTTATTATAAATATTCTTTTCATTTTATAAAGTTAATTATATAAAAATAAAGATGTTTTGATTGATATAAATCTAAAATTATATTGATAACTAAAATTTAAAAATTTTTTAATTATTGTCTGTAATATGATATTTATATAAATTTAATAAAAATTAGTACAGTCGCTTCATGGATTTTAAATCTAAAAAGACCATATCATTGTCTTCTCACGGCATTAATAATAGTAGAATTTATTATCAATTATCTTCTGAAGATCTTCACCAAATAACTGTTTTAAACAAATTAGGAGAAGAAGTTGATTCAGGAGCTTTAGCGGTTAATACTGGTGAATTTACTGGAAGATCTCCAATGGACAGGTTTATTGTTAAGGACAATATAACAGATGAACATGTATGGTGGGGTGATGTTAATATTTCTTTTAAATCTTCGGAATTTGATAGGTTATATAAAAGAGTAATAAAATATTTGGATGGAAAAACTCTTTATGTAAGGGATTGTTTTGCGTGTGCTGATCCATCTAATAAACTTAGTGTTCGTATTATAAACGAATACCCTTGGTCTAATATGTTTGCATACAATATGTTTTTAAGACCTTTAGAAAATGAATTAAATTCTTTTAAAGAAGATTGGACTGTAATTAACGCCCCTGGTTTTTTGGCTGTCTCAAAAAGAGATAAAACAAGGCAACATAATTTTTCAATTCTTAATTTTTCTAAGAAAATTGCTCTTATAGGTGGAACTGGATACACTGGTGAAATTAAAAAAGGAATTTTTTCAGTTTTGAATTTTATATTGCCTGTTTATAAAAATATTTTACCAATGCATTGTTCTGCTAATGTTAGTTTAAATGGAGAAACTGCTATTTTCTTTGGCTTGTCTGGAACAGGAAAAACTACTTTATCAACTGATCCAAAAAGAAAACTAATTGGAGATGATGAACATGGTTGGAATGATGATAATTCGATTTTTAATTTTGAAGGAGGTTGTTATGCTAAAGTAATTAATCTCAAAAAGGATGAAGAACCAGAAATTTTTGGAGCTATTAAAAAAGGTGCTATTTTAGAAAATGTTATTGTTAATAATGGTCTTGTAGATTTTAAAGATACTTCGATTACTCAAAACACCAGAGTTAGTTATCCAATTAATCACATTAAAAATATTAAAATTCCATCTATTGCAAATAATCCAAAAAATATTTTTTTTTTAACAGCAGATGCTTTTGGGGTAATACCTCCTATTTCCAAATTAACACCAAGTCAGGCTGCATATCATTTTATCTCTGGTTACACGGCCAAAGTTGCTGGAACTGAATCTGGTGTCTTAGAACCGATACCATCTTTTTCAGCCTGTTTTGGAGCCCCTTTTATGCCATTACATCCTTCAAAATATGCTGAAATGTTAATTCATAAAATTAACAATAATAATGTTAATGTTTGGCTCGTTAATACTGGTTGGACAGGTGGTCCTTATGGTATTGGTTCCAGAATGAAGTTGAAATATACAAGAGCAATGATTAATGCTGTTTTAAATGGTGATTTAAAAGATTACACATACGATGAATACCATATTCATTCTGTTTTTGGAGTCGCTCAGCCTAGAAAATGCCCAGGTGTTCCTGCCAAAATTCTTAGCCCTAGAGCAACTTGGAATAATGATGAAAAATATTATAAAATTGCTTTTAAACTTTCTAATGCATTTAGATTGAATTTTAAAAAGTTTGAAAGCTATGCATCTGAAGAAATTAGAAGAGGTGGTCCTCAACGATACGGATTATAATATTTCTAATATTTTTATTTTTTTATTATTAAAATTCAAAACATCACCTTTTAATCTACCAAAAAGAATTGAACCTATAGGACTTTGTTTAGAAATGCAGTAATAAGCTTTTGATTGAAAATTAAATTTTTTAGCTGAAATAGCCATATAGTAGTGATATTCTTGAGTTACTATGATAGATCCTAGGCCAACAGATTTTAAAACAATATTATTATTTATTTTAGATAATGTTTGATGATCTTTTTCACTGATTTTAATTAGATTTCCTATTTTTTCTCTTTCTATTTGCAACATAGCTCTTCCAGTTTCGTTTTTATCACCTGCACTACTTTTTGTTTCAGAATTTAGAGATTTATATAGGTCGTTACTTCTTTGATTATATTTTAACAATCTAGATTTGACTAAATTTTCACAATGATCAAATAATAAATCTTTTAAATTTTTCATTTAGAAGATTTGTAAAGTCCAATTTCAGAAATTAATGGGATATCTTTTGAGTCAACAATTGTGAACCTTAAATCTTTTACTATTAAAGGTTTAAATTTTATTAATCTTTTTTTTCCAATTGTAGTTCCTTTTTCAATTGTAACCCATTTATCATTTACTTTTATTTCAAACCTAAATTCTTTTATTCTTTGTCCTAAATTGATATTCTCAGAGATTTCAAAAACATCTACTAATTTTTCTTTTTCAATAGTAATGTTAATTATGTTAGTATAATTTGATTCAAAAGGATAAAATGTATTAATATTCTTATCAATAATCTTGTTAATGGGATGACTTCTGTTGTTAAATTCTATAATAGATCCTTCCATGAGATTTTTGTTAAAAGTATTTTTTATAAAATCACCAAGTTCTAACATTCTTTGAGTATCATTTTCATGAATTAATCCTCTTTTATCAACAGGAATGTTTAGTAACAAAGAACTATTTAAACCTATAGAATTAAAATAAATATCAATTAATTTATCTAATGTTTTAACTTTATCATTCTCTTCTGGATGATAATACCATCCTGGTCTTATAGAAACATCTGTTTCTGTGGGAATAAAATGAGTTCCAAATTCTTGTCCAGACGAAAATTTATTATAATCAGGCATACCACCATACAAGCTATCACGATAAATATTTGACCAAGTTGTTTTACTTGCATAGCCTTTTTCATTTCCAACCCATCTTACATCAGGACCTGCATCACTAAAAATAACAGCATTTGGTTGTAGTTTTCTAATAATTTTATGAGTATTTATCCAGTCGTAATAAGTTTTTTTGTTAACTTTTCTAATTTCGTTAGCTCCTCCATAATATCCACTTCCTCCATTAGCACCGTCAAACCAAACTTCAAAAATATCTCCGTAATTAGTTAAAAGTTCAGTTAATTGATTTCTGAAGAATGTAATGTAATTTCGTGAACCATAATCTTTATGATTTCTATCCCAAGGAGATAAGTATATTCCTAGTTTTAAGTTGTATTTCTTACATGATTTTGCTAAATCTCTTATCAAATCTCCTTTACCATTTTTCCATGGGCTATTTTTAACTGAATGTTCAGTGTATATACTTGGCCACAGTGAAAATCCGTCATGATGTTTTGCTGTTATTATTATTCCCCTCATCCCTGAATCCTTAATAATTCTAGCCCATTGATCTGTGTCAAGCTCGGACGGATTGAAAGTGGATGGTAATTCATCTCCATATCCCCATTCCTTGTTTGTGAATGTATTCATATTAAAATGAATAAAGGCGTAATATTCCATTTCTTGCCATAATCTTTGTCTTTCTGATGGAATTGGGTATACGGGATTGTAAGATTGATTACATGAACAAAGAATAAAAATAACAATGATTAAAATATTTTTCACTCCATTAATTTAGGATTTTTATTTTATTAACTTAGATGAATATCAAATCAAAATGTCAAAAATATTAGTTACTGGTGGTTTAGGATATATTGGAAGCCATACTGTTGTTGAATTAGTTAACAAAGGTTATGAAGTTATTATAGTTGATAATTTGTCAAATTCCTCATTAAGTGTTCTCAAAGGAATTAATAAAATATGCAATAAATCAATAAACTTTGAAAAGTTAGATTTAAGAAATTTTAGATTGACAAGAGACTATATTAAAAACAATAAAGATATTGATGGAATTATTCATTTTGCAGCATCAAAAGCTGTAGGAGAAAGTGTTGAAAATCCATTAAAATACTATTCAAATAACCTTTTCACTTTGATTAATCTTTTAAATGCTTTAAAAGAATTAAATAAACAAATAAATTTTATTTTCAGTTCTTCTGCAACTGTTTATGGAGATCCTGAAATTATACCAATTTCCGAGAATGAATCAATTAAATTAGCTGAATCACCCTATGGAAATACCAAGCAAATAGGAGAGGAAATATTATATGATTTGACTAGAGCAGATTCAAATTTTAAAGTAATTTCTTTGAGATATTTTAATCCAGTTGGAGCACATTCTTCATCAAGAATCGGAGAACTTCCAATAGGGATTCCTCAAAATTTAGTTCCATTTATTACTCAAACTGCTATTGGAAAACGAAAAGAATTGGTTGTTTTTGGTGACGATTATCCAACTAGAGATGGATCGTGTATAAGAGATTTTATTCATGTAGTTGATTTAGCAAATGCTCATGTAAAGTCTTTAGAATATTTAAATGAAACTACAAAAACTAATTTTTATGATACCTTTAATATTGGTACAGGTCAGGGTTCCTCAGTATTAGAGCTTATTAATTCTTTTGAAAAAGTTACTAATCAAAAATTAAATTTTAAAGTCGGTAAAAGAAGAAAAGGCGATGTAGCACAATGTTATGCTAATGTTATTAAAGCCAATAAAATTTTAAATTGGAAATCAGAATTGTCAATTGAAGATTCACTTTTATCTGCATGGAATTGGGAAAAAAAAATAAATAATGAAAAATTATAACAGAAGAAATTTTATTAAAAAATCTACACTTGGGGCAGTTGCTACATCTACACTTAGTATAAGTTGCCAGGAAAACGTTTCAAGACCATCACCCGGAAAATATATGGGTGATTTTGCAGAAAAACCTTACGAAAACATTAAAGCTGCTTTTATTGGTCTTGGAGCTAGAGGACCTGGACACCTAAAGAATTTTTCAACTTTAGAAAATACTCACGTGGTTGCATTATGCGATTTATATGAGGATAATGTTAATAGAGAGTTTCAAAGATTAAAAAAATATAACAATTTTTCAAATGATGTAAAATTGTATTGGGGAGATGAAAACAATTGGAAAAAAATGTTAAAAGAAACTAACCCTGACATAGTTTTTATCTGTACCAATTGGAAAAATCATGCTCCAATGGTTATACAAACTATGTTGGATGGCGCTCATGCTTTTTGTGAAGTCCCCTTAGCCATATCCACTAAGGAAATGTGGGATATAGTTAATACTTCAGAATTGACTCAAAAACATTGTATGATGATGGAGAATGTTAATTATGGTCGTGAAGAATTGATGTATTTGAATATGTGTAGGCAGGGTGTTATTGGAGAATTATTACATGCAGAGGCAGCTTATATACATGAATTGAGATTTCAAATGTTTCAAGAGGAAAGAGGAACAGGCTCTTGGAGAACAAATCATTATGCTGAGGGAAAAGGTAATTTATACCCTACTCATGGATTAGGTCCTGTGGCACAATATATGAACATCGCTAGAAAAGAAGATAACTTTAAAACTATTGTCTCTTATTCTACTCCATCACTAGGTCGACAATCATATGCAACAAAGAATTTTGATAAAAATCATAAGTGGAATAAATTAGATTACCAAAATGGAGATTTAAACACTTCAATAATTAAAACACATTTAGGTAGAACTATCCTTGTTCAATGGGACGAAACTAGCCCAAGACCATACACTAGACATAATTTGATTCAAGGTTCAAAAGGAACTTTAACCGGTTTTCCAACAAGAATAGCATTAGAGGGAGGATTTGAAGGCATTACAAAGGATCATCATTCTTGGATTCAAGGAAAGGATTTAGAAGTGTTATTTGATAAATACGATCATCCTCTTTATAAAAGATTAAATTCAAAAACAAAAAAATCTGGTCACGGTGGAATGGATGGAATAATGATGTATCGAATTGTTGAATGTTTAAAAAATGGTTTGCCTCTTGATCAAAATGTATATGAAGGTTGTTTCTGGAGTGCAGTAACTCCACTCAGTGCAAAATCAATTGAAGAGGATGGTGCGCCACAAGAATTCCCTGATTTTACAAGAGGAATGTGGAAACAAACTACACCTCTTAATATTATTGTTTAAAATGATCAATGATTCATTAATTATTCTAGCAGCTGGACTTTCATCCAGAATGAAAAAATCAGTTGCGAGCAATAATCTGACTGAAAATTCAATAATCCAAGCCAACGAAATTGAAAAAGGATTAATTGGCATAGGTAAAGAAGGGAAACCGTTAATTCATTACTTATTGTTCAATGCTAAATCTGCAGGATTTAAGAAGATTTATTTTGTAATTGGAGAAAATTCATCGAGTTTTAAAAATTACTTTTATAAAAACTTATATACTGGTTTAACCTTTTATTTTGCTACACAGCATTTAGAGAAAGGTAGAGTTAAACCATCAGGAACAGCAGATGCTCTATTTCAAGCACTATTTCAATTTAAGGAGCTAAGGAGTAAAGATTTCTGTGTTTGTAATAGCGATAATTTATATTCTGTTTCTGCATTTAAAAAAATAAGACTGACAAATGCTATAAATGCTCTCATTTCTTACGATAAAAATTATTTGAAATTTAGTAATGAAAAAATTAGTTC
>Ga0222716_10001975_pt1 | contig 16846 bp, 12 predicted proteins | sample C33_13DmetaG_FD_165044 | JGI IMG/M metagenome (GOLD analysis project Ga0222716, IMG submission 165044) | Estuarine water microbial communities from San Francisco Bay, California, United States - C33_13D | ecosystem: Environmental > Aquatic > Marine > Unclassified | place: USA: California... | reverse complement strand
ACCGTTCGTGCATCATGCCGATGAGCGACGACCAACGCTTGGTCGCCCAGAACACCATCGATGCCATGGCGGAGGTGTACGAGGACCCCATCGTGACCACTTTGGAAGAGCCGTTGAACTTCGTCATCGCTGAAGAAAAACACCACGATTACTACGCTCGGAACCCCTTCCAAGGTTATTGTGCGGCCGTGGTTGGGCCCAAAATCGCCAAGGTGAGGGCAAAACACGCTCACCTGTATCGGTAGATTGGACGGCGAAAAACAAGCAGGTCTCGGTGCCTTCGGTGCCATGGTGACGGATGGGTCAGATTCAAGAATCGCCGTCAGCCAGAGCAGACCATGGTGAACAGCATCCCTACACCGCCCACACCCGTCAACGAACCCGTGCTCGGCTACTTGCCCGGCAGTGCGGAACGAGCCGCCCTTGAGGCCGAGCTCAAGCGACAATCGAGCGAAGTCCTCGAAATCCCGTGCATCATCAACGGCCAAGAAGTGTTCACCGGCGACGTGGTTGAGCAGGTCATGCCGCACAACCACGGCCACGTCATCGCACGCGTCCACATGGCTGGAACGAAAGAGGTGCAAGCCGCCATCGATTCAGCGCTTGACGCCCACACCATGTGGTCAACCATGCCTTGGCAGGCCCGTGCTGCGATTTTCCTGAAAGCCAGCGAACTGCTCAAGGGGCCACGCCGAGCAGAAATCAACGCTTCCACGATGTTGAACCAGTCGAAAACCTGTCACCAGGCTGAAATCGATTCGGCGTGCGAACTCATTGACTTCTGGCGTTTCAATCCCGACTATGCACGGCAGATCTACGAAGACCTCCAGCCGCCCATTTCGCCATCGAGCATGTGGAATTCCAGCGAAGTACGGCCCCTCGAAGGATTCGTGTTTTCGGTCACGCCGTTCAACTTCTCGAGCATCGCCGCCAACCTCCCCTCCAGCGCCGCCATCATGGGCAACGTGGGCGTGTGGAAACCTTCTCGCAATTCCTACGTCTCGAACTACCGTTTGATGCGCTTGATGATGGATGCCGGCCTTCCGCCCGGGGTCATCAATTTCGTCCCCGGAAAAGCCTCGTTGGTCGGCAACATGTGCCTTGAGCATCCCGAGTTAGCAGGTATTCACTTCACCGGAAGCACGGCGGTGTTCCGCCAGATGTGGCGAGATGTCGCCAACAACCTCGAGAACCTGAAATCCTACCCACGCATCGTCGGTGAAACCGGTGGGAAGGACTTCATCGTCGCTCACCCCGACTGCGACCGACAAGCCTTGCTGGTGGCCATGCTGCGCGGTGGCTTTGAATTCCAAGGCCAGAAGTGCAGTGCTGCAAGTCGCGTCTACGTCCCACGCTCCGTTTGGGACGCCATCAAAGACGATTACATCGCCGAAGTGAACAAGATCACCGTGGGCGATGTGAGCGATTTCAAGAACTTCCTCGGTGCCGTCATCGACCGAAAATCGTTTGACAACATCACCGGATACATCGACCGTGCAGCAGCCAACCCGGATTGCGAAATCGTCACCGGAGGGACCTACGACGACAGCACGGGCTACTTCATCCAGCCCACCACCATCGTGTGCAATGACCCAAGAAGCGAGACCATGGCCGAGGAAATCTTTGGCCCGGTGCTCTCCGTTCACGTGTACGAAGACGATGCCTTTGAGGCAACGTTGGCCTTGTGCGACGCCACCTCGGAATATGCGCTGACCGGCTCGATTTTCGCCCAAGACCGTCGGCACATCGAGACTGCGCTCGCAGCCCTGCGTTACAGCGCTGGCAATTTCTACATCAACGACAAGCCAACGGGGGCTGTCGTGGGTCAGCAACCCTTCGGAGGTGCCCGTGGAAGCGGAACCAACGACAAAGCAGGAAGTCCGCTGAATTTGCTGCGTTGGGTCAGTCCGCGTTCCATCAAGGAAACCTTCGCTCCGCCCCACGATTGGACTTACGGTTTCCTCAACTGAGAAGCGACGGTTCAGGGCTGCGTGGTTTCAGCAGCCTTTCGCACGAGACGCGCTTGGTGGGCACGTTCTGCCTTGGCGAGAATATAGCGAGCAGGGATGCGGGCAGAGACGAGACCGATGAGGTACCAGCCAAGCGTGAGCAGCGGTGTAGCCACCATGACCGTGAGGGCTGCGGCCATCACCAAGAAACCGTCCGTGACCTGCCAGGACCAAAGTGCAGAGAGGCCGGTGCAAACCAAAAGCCACCACCGAGCCGCATACGACGGGGTCGACATCCCCTTGTGGTCACGCCGAGGAGCGAAGGCGGCAGCGAACCATTCCATGGCTAACACACTCATCGCGCCCTTATGAATCGCCGTTTTCGCCCCACCGTTGATGAAGGAGAACCTTGTGCACGCTGTACCTGCAATGATGATGGCCTCTGCCGAATGCTGTTTTTCAGTGACGATTGATGGGCGAACTGAGCGGGTACATTTTCAATTCGGTGGGCACGATGCAAGGGGCGCTTCAACCGCAACAGCCCAATCTGATCCCGCTGAGTCCGGCCCCAAACAACCTCACGGTCTGGCGAGCGTCCACACCCTGGCAGACGGTCCGGTCCATGTTGGGCCTGGTCCTGGTGTGCTTTTTCATCGCCCAAATCGGCGTCTTCATCGCCGCAGGTTTCATCGACGGTGACCTCAACGGCACCTGGGGACCCATGGAACCGGCCTACACGTTCATGGGAGGGCTCTGTCTCTCCCCGTTGCTGGCGCTTTTCTTCTACCTTCGTCGTCCGAGCCTGACCCACACCGTCCATGCCTATCCCCACCCCGAAGGAGGGGCCCTCCATGCCCTCGCAGGAGGAAACGTCGTTCGCTCCCCTGTCCCTACCGTGGTCCAGCATCACCTCTTTCGTTCAACCGCCCCTCTTGAAATGCCGAGACCCAAGCACCTCTGGTTGCTCTTTATTCTCGGCGTGGGTGTTTCGACGGTGTGCTTGTTGCCCCTGATGCTCACCGGCCCCAACGTTGCCTCGGTGCTCTTGGCCGTGCTCGTGGTCCTCCCCGCTTGGCTCATCGGTTTTGCGACGCCCGTCTTTGCATGGTGGTCCATCACCAGCCGGCATCTGGGCATCAACATCGCCCGGCGTGACGCTGAATGGATGTTGGCTGCAGGCATGCTGTCAACCGTTCCCGCCATCATCATCAATTCCGTTCTCACACCGGTCATGATCGCCCCGTTCGGCCTTGACGCCTATGCCGTGGGAACCTTGGGCGAGGGCATCGTGCTGTTCATCTCCGCGCCCGTTGGCGAAGAATTGAGCAAGGGTTTGGCCGTCCTCGCCCTGAGCCGACTGATTCTCTCGCCAAAACACGGCTTTTACGTGGGCTCAACCGTTGGGCTTGGCTTCGCGCTGCTCGAGAACGCCCAGTACATCTTCATGGCGCTTTTGGGAGAATACAGCAGCGTCTCCTACTTGTTCACCGCCGTGCTTCGTGGCATCAGTTCCATCCCCGGCCATGCGATGTGGACCGGTTTGACAGGGTACGCCATCGGATGCTGGTTGCAACGCCGCAACGGTCGTTCGCTGACGGGAGGAGGGGCGTATTTGGCCGAGGAAGCCAACGCCAACTGGGTGCTTTACGACAAAAACGGAAACGCCGTCTCCATGTCGTCCTGGACCACGGTGCCCTCCGACCGCATGGTTCGGATACTGACCCGACATCAATCCCATGCTTGGCCGATGCCCACAACCATCGGGGTGGGTCTGTTCTTTGCGATGCTCGGCCATGCCCTGTGGAACGGTTCTTCTTGGGGCGTAAGCATGCTCCTTTCAGAGAGCGAGAGTGGCTTGGCCATCGCCTTGCAGCTGGCATGGCTGGTGGTGATGGTCCTTGCCTTGTGGGTGTGCATCCTGCGATGCTTACCCACCGTCGTCTTCGGCCCGAAAGCAGGGAGATACCAGCCATAATCGTGTCATGGCTTCAAAAACCCAAGGCGGTTGGAAAGGTTAGGGCATGTTGACTTGCTCACCTGAGGTGCCTTGGCATGGACGTGTTCGTCAGCGGTCCAAACACGGGCAATCTCGTGGTCACCGTTGGCTTGGTTGCGCTCCTCCTCGTCCTCTCGTCACGAGCTCGCATGCTCGATGCTACCGGTTCGAAAGCCGCTGCATTGCTCGGCCTTATCGTCGGCGGTTTGGGACACTGGACGTGGTTATTGATCCTGCTTGGGTTCTTGCTGAGTTCCCACAAAGCCACGAAATGGCGATTTGAGGAAAAGACGGCGTTGGGCCTTTGCGAATCGAGCGACGGTCACCGGGGCTGGACCAACGTGGTCGCCAACGGAGCCATCCCCGGACTCATCTGCATCTACGCCTATCTTTCCGAAGATTGGGCGAACGTCGTTTGGATTTTCGGCGCTGCCGTTGCGGTGGCCGCCTCCGACACCTTCGCCAGCGAAATCGGATGTCTCGACCCGCGAGTCCGGATGATCACGACCTTCAAACCCTGCCAGCAAGGCGAAAACGGGGGCTTTTCACCCAACGGTCAATTCGCAGCGGTTGTCGGCTCGAGCGTGGTCGCTTTGCTCACGGCGCTGGCCTGGTGGTTGACGGTTGACGCCGGCGAGGTCGAGGCCATGCAGCTCACCGGCGTGTTGGCGTTGATTGGCTGGCTGGGTTGTCAAATCGACAGTTACTTGGGCGCCTTGCTGGAGAACCGAGGTTACCTTACCAAAGGGTCGGTCAACGCCCTCGCCATCACCGGCGGTGTCGTCTTGATGGGTGCCTACCTGTCCCTGTCGTGAAGCAGTTCACCGGTGCATTGGCTTCTTGAAGAGGAACGCTTTCGTTCATGCATGGGGCGTCGGTCATGGGCCATCGGTTCGCTCTGTCTGCTCCTGCTCGTCGGCGTCTCCACGGCGGTGACGGCCAACACCAGCCCGACGTATGAACCCGGCTATGTTGAGTGGAACATCATCCCCCACGAGCGTCTCTTTGTTGAAGGTGTCAACGTCGAAGAAGCCGTGTTGCAGCGAGGACAAACCGATTCAGCGGTTGGCGGTTTCACAACTGGCGTGACCCTGAACGGCCCCGTTCCGGTCTTTACCCTTCAAAGCCCGCCGGTGGAACAAGCCGTTGAAGCCAACGTCCTGATGAGCGTTTATTTTTCGGCCATCATCGAGGGTGGCGGGGGCCCGCAATCCTGCACCCGCCAAACCGTGGTCGACTCCAGCACAACCCTCTCCTACACCGTCAGCGTTGGCGGGAGCGAAATCTACGCAGCCTCCGTGAACCAAGTCATCGACACCTCGGCTGAAAACGACGCCATGAACTTCTCTGGCGAGGTGCAAAACGTAACCTTGAGCCTCGCACCCGGCGACGCCATCACCCTCAGCGTCTCCGTCGAGCACCAATGTGCCGGCACCCAAGCACGGGTGCAGTGGGGCGGCTTTGAGCACAACAGCGGCGGCATCATCATGGAAGGCGTGCTCTATCAACCCGAAGCCCGCATTCTGGTGGACGCATCGAGGCTCGCTCACGTCGAACTTGAACACAAACTCCCATGGGGCTTAGAAGACCTCAAGGATGAAAAGTGGGAGATTTGGGGGCCCTTGCAGCCAACCGAGAAATCGATTCGAGACGGGGAATATTTGGTTGAAACCAGCGCTGGACGCATCCGAATGACCCGAGATTTGGGAGGAAACACCACCGTGTACACCTGGTCAGGGGCCAAAGCCTTGCCCGTTGGTGAATTGAATCTGCAATTTTGTTTGCGTACGATCGCTGGAAATTTGAACAGCGATTGCCACGCAGAAGGCATCCTAAGGTTCGAAGTGACGAAAGGCGACGAAGGCTTCGCAAACGCTCCGCTTTGGTTGTCCCTGACCACCGTTCTGGCGTTGTTCGGTTACGTTGCCAACGCCTTCCGTAGCGGCTTATTGATGCCGCTTCCAATTCTCGGTGCGCTCGTGGTTCTTGCGATGCTGACGCTGCCGACCGTGTTTGACCAACCCAATTTGGGGGCCGACGCCATCATTCTCGACAACACCAAGGCGAACGATGCCGAGTTAACAGCGCTGGACGGTTCCACCGTATCCGTCACCGAACTTCTGGAGGGTTACGAGGCCCTTATCGTTGGGACGGTTCTTCCCGGCTCCGAGCAAAGTTTGACCCAAGCCAAAGAGTTCAACAGAAGCCTTGACCAGCTCGGTGACCGGGTGAACGTTGTCCACATCGTGACGGGAGACGACGCGCGAGCGACCGATGCCGCCGGCCTCGCAGCCGCAACCAACGCAACGTGGAACGTCTACCTCGACACGGACAACGCCTTCTCCAAGAGTCTACCTACCGGCCCCTCCGATGCGGTGGTCATCCTCGACCCGGGGATGCACGTCACGTTTTCTCAACCCTCATCCGCTGCCATGTTGGACATCGTTGAAGCCGTGGATGGCATCGTTTCGGGCGGTCCTACCTCGGTGGGCGCCTACTTCGCCCTGTTCTTTGGCCCCGGGCTCTTCCTGCTGTTCTTGGCGCTGCCTCGTGAGGAATGGACCGCTCCGGAGGAACCCCTCCCTCCGGGCTTGTTGTGGGCGTCCATCATCGCAGCCTCCGGAGCTGGCATCGTCATGGTCAACTTACCCGCTCTCGTGCTTGCCCTCGTGCCCGCCGGCATGACGGTCCGGTTCGTGCTCGACATCGTGATGATGATCTGGATGTTGGAGATGTGCTTGGTGACGGCAAAACGCGGCGCACCGTACGAGGCGGAATTCCTTGGAAACTGGTTGCATGGACGCTTCCCGAAGGGCTTCCAAGACTGGCGCGACCCCGTCGACATGAACCGGGACGTGCTGCTCGGGGTTTGGCTCGGCTGGTTTGGTTGGCTGGCGTTCCCGCACCTCTATCCGCAAGCGGTGGCGTCCACCGCCCTGCTGGGTGGAATGGGCTGGGTTTGGTCAGCGTTCTTTTTGCTTCTCCTGACCTTCACGGGCGGTTTCGTCGTCCTTCTGCTTCGTCTCGTGGCTTCGTGGGGCGGTCCGTTCTCACGCCTGTTTGGAAAGTTCGGTGGCGAAGTCTTCGCACAATTCGTTGGGTGGGTGCTGACGCCCATCGCCCTTTGGATGGCCGTCAACGTCACCATCAACGTGTTCGAACTTGGCGTCTTCTGACCACGACCGTTATCTGCATTGGCGTGATTCTTGCGGGGCATGAACCCGAACCTGCATTGGAGCCAAACCAGTTCTCGCCTGCTGAACGCCTGCCCTCGTGCGTGGGTGAGCACCTACGCTGCGAACCTGATGGCGGGCCCGAGCTCGCCGAGCGGGCAACGGCTCGGACCCCAACGTCGACCCACGTTGGACGATGCCATGGTCTCGGCCTTGCGAACAACTTGGACCGATTATCTTGAAGATCGCTTTGTGGGGACCGTTTGGTCCAAACCCTTTCGCGAACAGCGAGTAAAACGGCGACTGAGCGACGCTATGGAAGCGAGCAAACTCAAGACACCTTCGCCAAAGCTCGCCCTCCATCTCAAGCAAGGGGTGCATCAACTCGAGGCGCTTGAACAAAGCATGGGTCTTCGTCCTGTGATGGAATCTCCGGGGACACGATGGGCGTACTTTGAGCGGCTGGACGGGATGGACATCAACGGCGTTCGAATGTTCACGGCGCCGGATCTGGCGTTTTATCATCAACAACGATGGACGTTGGTCCGGATTCAATTTCGGTCGACTTCCCTGCAGAGCATGGCGCAGCAAATTGAGCACCTTCTGATGGTCAGGTGGGCCATGGCGCAGGCCGGTTTCCCCAACGAAGCGAGCGCGTACCGTGTGAAGGTGATACGATGGCATCGACGCCGCTGGTTGGAACACCACGTGGAGGTCAACGAACGACTTCTCTCCCAAGCCGATGCCCTCGTGCACCATGACGTTCAGGAAATGAAGTGGCTCCTGCGTTGCTGGCAGAGTGACCCGAGCCTCAAGACCATCCCTCTTGCACAGGACGTGAAAACATGCGATGGATGCGCCTACCGAAAGCGCTGTCCTGCGGGTCAAGGGCTGAAAAAGGCGAAAAAGGCCCAAGAACGTGAGCTTTTGGACGTGCTTCAGAGCAAGGAAACCAAATCGCTCAGGACCGTTTGAACATCGGTGGCCTTCGTCACGCCACTGGCCAAAAGGACCCCTTCGGCACCCAGTTCGATGGCCTTTGCAACGTCGGCTCCGTTCTTGACCCCCGCACCGCACAACACACGCACAGTAGGGTTCACCGCTTTGACGGCGGCAACCGTATCGGTCACGATGGAAGGGTCGGCGGTGGTGACCGAGATGTCTCCTCCGATGAGTTCAGGCGGTTCGACAGCGATGTAGGTCGGGTTGAGTTCGGCGAGCGCGCGAGCCTCCGCAACATCTGCAGCGCAGGCACACACCGGGAAACCCTCCGGGAGCATTTCAAGCAGGTTCTTGACGTGGTCCAAATCGACTTTGTGTTCGGCGTGGTTGATGAGCGAGCCCGTTGCACCTCGGGCGATGGCGGTTTGCGGCTCAAGCCAACCCGTGAACCCGCCCAAGCCAACCGGATCCAAATGCTGAGACCACACGTGGACGCCCTCGGAGCGATGGGCAAGCATGGCAAGGTCGAAGGCTGAAACGGCAGCCACCACGGTTGCAGGGCCGTTTGCAACACCTTCCATCGCCGAAAGAAGGCCTTCTGCGGCTTCCGCTGATGCGGTGGCGTAGGTTTTGAAGTTGACAACAACCAAGGGGCGGGCCATGAGCATGCCTGCGGGAGTGACTTTTTGCTTGTTTCCCAAACACCGCCGTTGGAAGGCCCCTTTTGCTCAGCGTGGCCAGGACCCACCAGTGAGTTTCGTAAACGGCGGCACCGCACTGTCGTGGTCGACCATCACGTCTTGAAGCACACAGCCCTCGCCCACGGTCGCTCCACGTCCCAACAAACAACCGACCAACGTGCAAGCATCGCCGACCTTCGCGCCGGCAAGAAGGGTCGATGAGCGGATTTCCGATGAACCGATGGAGCAGGCCTGTGAAACCATGCTGTTGACCACCCGAGCGTTTGGATGGACCCGCTGAACCGTTGCCTCGTCAGCGTACCAGGACGGATCGTCGCCGTGCAACAAACCCTTGTCAAACCGCTGGTGAAGGATGGAGGCTTCAACGGCTTGGTTCCACGCTGTGGGCGTGCCCGCATCGATGAAGTACCCCTCAAAGGGAGCGCCGCTCAACAAACCTTCAGCGGCGAGTTTTGGAAAGACATCACGCTCTATAGAGTGGCGCCCATCGGGCATCCAATCAAAGACATCGTCTTCAAAAATATACGAGCCAGCGTTGATGAGATTGGAAAAGACCTCCTCCGGCGCTGGTTTCTCCTTGAACCGGGTGATGTGATTGGATTTGTTCAAGCCCACGATGCCGAACCGGGTTGGGTCTTCAACTTCCCACAATCCAAGGGTTCCCACCGAACGATTCGTGCGATGCAACGCCAGCAGTTGAGAAGCATCAAGCGAGGAAACGATGTCGCCGTTGAAGCAGGCAAACGTCCCGCTGACGACGTCCCTGCAATTGCCCAATGCCCCACCCGTCCCCAGCGGCTCGTCTTCGGGAACGATCCGGACATCAAACGGTGCATCGCTGGCGCTGAAGTGTTGCTCGATTTGGTCCACTTTGTAACCACCGGCAACCACGACCTCGTCAACCAAGCCCTCGGGCAAACAACGCACCACGTGTTCGAGCAGGGTCTTGTCCAAAACCGGTAGCAACGGCTTGGGAACGGTCTTCGTCCACGGTCGCAAACGGGACCCGACCCCTCCAGCCAGCACAACGACCTGCATGCGACGGCCTCCCGAACCTCCGATATGAAAACAACCCCCGGGATGTTCGGGGATAACCGGGCATCAAAGTATTCAAAGACGGGTTTCCGGTGGGAAATATTGGAGAGTCGCATGAACATTCACGAATACCAAGGAAAAGCCCTGCTCAAAGCCAACGGCGTGCCGGTTCTTGAGGGCGTCCACTGCACAAGTGTTGACCAAGCCCTTGCTGCCTACGACCACCTGGGAAGCAAGGTCGTTGCCGTCAAATCGCAGATTCATGCCGGTGGCCGTGGAAAGGGGACGCTCTACCATCCGGAAACACGAGACCACGTGATGGACGGTGGCGTCAAAATCGCCTTCTCCAAAGAAGACGTCAACACCTACGCCACGAACATCCTCGGCAACCTGCTTGTGACGATTCAAACCGGCGAAGATGGCAAGGTGGTCAACAACCTCTACATCGAAGCCGGCTGCGACATCGCTCACGAATACTACCTGGCCATCCTCGTCGACCGGGAGAACAAATCCGTCCTGATCATGGCGTCAACGGAAGGTGGCATGGACATTGAACACGTCGCTGAAACCACGCCGGAGAAAATTCACAAGATTTCAGTCGACCCTAATGCAGGACTGTTGGGGTACCAAAAACGCGACCTTGGTCTCGCCCTTGGTCTCAAGGGTGCTGCCCACAAAGCGTTTGCAAAATCGCTGACCTCGATGTACTCGATGTTCGTCGCAAACGATTGTTCCATGCTCGAGATCAACCCGCTTGTCCGAACCGCCGACGATGAAATCATAGCCTTGGACGCCAAAGTATCGTTTGATGAAAACGCGGAATTCCGCCACAAAAATTGGGACGACCTTCGTGACCTTTCCGAGGAAGAGGACGTTGAAATTCGGGCGAAGGAGACCGGCCTTTCCTACGTCAAACTCGACGGGAACATCGGCTGCCTGGTCAACGGCGCAGGTTTGGCCATGGCCACGATGGACGTCATCAAATTGTACGGTGGCGAGCCCGCAAACTTCCTTGATGTCGGCGGCGGTGCCAACGAAGAACAGGTGAAAACCGCCTTTTCCATCATTCTCGAGGACCCGAACGTGAACGGTATTCTCGTCAACATTTTCGGCGGCATCATGCGATGCGACATCATCGCACGGGGCGTCATCGCCGCCACCGAGGCGCTCTCGCTCGATGTGCCGCTCGTGGTCCGCCTAGCCGGCACCAACGTCGACGAAGGCAAGGCCATCTTGGCGGCCTCAACCCTCAACATCCATCCCGCCGACGATTTGGCTGAAGGGGCTCAGAAAATTGTGAACTTGATTGGAGGTGAGGCTTGATGGCGATTTGGATTGAAGAGGATGCAAAGGTGCTCGTTCAGGGAATCACCGGAAAGCAAGGCATGTTCCACGCCGACAAAATGGTCGAGTACGGCACCAACATCGTCGGCGGCTGCACCCCCGGAAAGGGTGGGCAAACCGTGGACCTCCAAGGCAGAGCCTTCCCCGTATGGGATTCGATGTTTGACGCCATCAAAGAGACCGATGCGGATGCAACCGTCATCTACGTCCCCCCGCCTTTCGCTGGGGAAGCGATCATGGAAGCCGCTGATGCCTTTGACACCATCAAGGGCGAAGGCGTCGTCGTCTGCATCACCGAAGGGATTCCGACCCTCGACATGGTGAAGGCCGTCGCCTTCGTGGAAAACCGACCCGGCGTCCGTCTCATCGGACCGAACTGCCCCGGCATCATCACCCCCGGCGAGAACGGCGGTGCAAAAATCGGCATCATGCCCGGCCACATTCACGCCAAAGGCCGGATCGGTATCGTGTCCAAATCCGGCACGTTGACCTACGAAGCCGTTGCCCAGACCATGAGCATCAACGAAGGGCAATCCACCTGCGTTGGCATTGGCGGTGACCCGGTGAACGGCACCGGATTCATTGAATGCCTCGCCGCCTTCCAAGCCGACAAACAAACGGAAGCGATTGTGATGATCGGTGAAATCGGCGGCAATGCCGAGCAGGAAGCGGCCGCATGGGCCGCAGAAAACGTTACGAAACCGATCGTCGGCTTCGTTGCAGGAGCCACCGCGCCCCCGGGAAAGCGCATGGGGCACGCTGGTGCCATCATCTCGGGTGGAAAGGGAACCGCAGAAGAGAAGTTTGCGGCTTTCGAAGCCGCCGGCATTGCCTGTGCCAAAGACCCCTCCGAACTCGGTGCCGTGTTGCTTGAATCCCTGAAGGCTGCTGGCCTTCGTTGAGGTCACCATGTCCGAGGGCTCGACCGACGTGTTCGAGCTCCATTACACGAGCTCCGAGATTGACCTTTCTTGGCTTGAAAAACCGACGCAGCATCAATTCCGTTGGAGAACTCCGAGCGGCAAGTGGGGCACCAGCAAACGACGCGTTCGCGACTATGCAACTTTGATGAAAGCCCTCGGGGGGCAATTTCCCACCGACCTCTTCGTGTCAACATCATCGTGGCTGGACCCCATCGACCTACCACGCTTGAACGACCTTGCAACACCTGCTCCGGTCATGCTCGACCACCTGGTCGTATTCGACATCGACTGCCCACCCGTCTGTGTGGAACGTCTGGAGGAAGCAAGGGTCACGGCCCTGAACCTCCATGCCTACGTGATGGAACATGAAGACCTCGAATTTCTCCACGCCGTTTTCTCAGGAAGCAAGGGATTTCACATGTTCTATAGAGATAAAGACAGGCGTGTTTTCGCCATTCCCGACCCCAGAAATCGGGAACAAGAAGTTCGTGCGCTACGCTCTGCTTTGCTTCAGCGGGTGCTCGACGCCGGACTTGACGTCGACACGAGGGTGACGGCCGACACGCGGCGCATCATCCGCCTCCCCGGGTCGCTCCATGGCCGTTCGTTGCACCAATGCACGATCGTTCCGCTCGCTGCTCTTGAGCAGCCCGTGCAGACCCTCCTCGACACGATTCATCGAGCGGAGGGTGCTGCAAGAATTCCCCTCAAAGCCCAGCAAACATTCCCATCAGAAATCACCGATGATGGGACGAACGGAACAACGCCTCAAAGGGCCAAAGGCGACAAGGACGTCGCCGATGTCGTGAACGACGTAGAATCCCCCCGATTCATGCTCGAAGTAAGCACGCACGTACACGGGACAAAGGACCGCTCGGTCATGCTCTTCTGGCTTCCGCGTTCGTGGGGCAGGGGTCAACAAGCCATGGAACAAGCCATGCGACTGGTCGAAGAGGAACATCTGGGTCCTTGCTCCTTTTGGGAGGAAGGCGACCGAATACTGATGCTCTGCCCGCAGGCCATGCCTCGTTCACAACTGGTCTCCATTTACCGGCGTCACGGATTGACGGTTCGCGCAAATGAACTCCAAAACAACGAGCATGAGTGGGTTCGAATATCCGCCATTTACGACGAAGAATTTTCCTGGAGCGAAGACATTCAACCCATCGGGCTTTACGGCTTACCCAACGCCGCAAGCGAGGCACGTCAATTCTCCAGGTCGCACCTCGAACTTGAACGACGCATGGGGGTGGCGAGAGAGGGTGGTGCCTCCGAGACCCACGCAGGAAGTGAACAACTCCCTGTTCGCATCGTTTCTCGCGGCTAAACGATTATGGACCACCCCAGCAGAACTTGCGTTGTCTCCAACGGAGTCTTCGGACAATGACAATGGCTACGCCGGCTTCGACCCCACCGGCCATGGCGCTTGGAGACGGCGCCATGGCCAATGCCCTCAGGAGCAATGAACATGGAAGAACCAAACAAGGTATCTCCCATCAATTTCATTGGCCGGGTTCTCGTTGAGTTTATCGTGATCAGCCTTGCTTTGGCGATCGCTACGGGACCCCTCGTTTTCGTCTTGCTCCCGTTTATTTTGGTCGGTACCGTTCTTGATGTCAGGAAACGGGTCAAAAAGACGGGCTCAACCAAACCCATTGAACGACGGAAGATGTTCTCAACGCCCGCCGGTAACAACATCCGATACGATGCCTTTCTCCGAGCGATTTCGATGCGGGAGATCGAAGGCATGAACACCGAACAAGCAGCGAAACATTTTGCATCTTGGTTCGCCGCTGGAGAGAAGAGTTCCGTTCCGTTCTTTCAAAGCCCCTACGTCCAATCGGTGTTGGGCCTTCAGGCAAGGCCTGCACCGGTAAGCGTGACGACCTCGGCATCGGCCTCGGTTGCCGAGTCTACGAGTGGAGGGGCGAGTGCGGGTTTTTGGTCCAATCTCAACGAGGAAAGCCAAGGTGCTTCCTCCTCGGATGACCGTTGTGCAGGACCCGGTTGCGACCGGACCGTATCGGCCTTTGATTTCCGTTGTTTTTCCTGCAGGGAACGGTTTTGTGAAGGTTGCAAAGGCAACCAGTTGACCTGCCCTCCGTGCTCATAGGAAAATCTGCTTGCGATGCCGGTGCGTCACCGGCACCAGTTCGTTTTGCAGGATGGTTTCAAGCCGTTGTTTGCCATCGGTGTTTCGAGCATAAAACATCTCAGAGGGGCCGAAATAATGCTCCCAATACCTGAGGAAAACCTCGGCGTCTTCACGCTTACGAGCGAGCAACGACGGTATGGTGTGGTACATCACGACCGAGGTACGAACGCCACGAGCGTATTTCGCCAACACCTCCGGAAGCAATTTGCTCAACCAATTTTCCGTCACAAAGCGAGAGGATCGTGAAACCACATAACGAGGATTCTCCAAGGGCCCCAGCACTTCGTCCATGGCTTTGCTGAAAATCGCTGATTCTTCCTCCGTCCCGTGACGCAAGTGCATACGAACCCAACCCCCGCCTCTCGAACCCCCTTCCGGCTTGCATTGTTGCGAAAGGTGGCCGAGGTGAATCAGGGCCCCGCCAACCGCATGCGAAATCGTTTCAATCAACGATTCATCGCTCCACTTGACCATCTCGTTGGTGAGGGGAAAGCCAGCGGAAAACCCTCCGCCTACTTTCACTTCAACCGCATCGGTTGGCTTGGCGGAAAAGGGTTGGCCGATGCCCCACAACTCACGGGTCAAGGGACGGTTTCTCGACCGCCGCAACATTTCCTCGTTGAACAGGTTCATGCCTTCGCTGATGCCTTCGGGTTGGGCTTCTGTGAAGGCCGCATGGACGTGACCAACGCCTTTCTCGATGCCCCCATCGTCACACACGCCGTACAGGTGACGATGTTTTCCCATGAACCGGTCGTAATCAGCAAAACCGTTGGCAAACTCTTCGGCCATGCAGATAACATCCCAATTGTTGGCAACTTTTTCCTTCCAATCGTTGTCCAGGCGAATCGAACGTCCCCGGAGCTGATTGATGCTCATGCTGGTGGTCACGGTGGTGAGATCCACGAGCACGTTGATTTTCGAAGCATCCCATCCTTCCCCGAGAAGACCACGGGTACCGATCAAGCATTTCGTCAGACCCTGTTGGAAAAACTCGGTAATCATCAACGAGTAATACCTTGGAATCCAATCTTTTCCAGAACCTCTGATCTCGTAATACCGTTCAAACGGGACGGCCTCGAACTCGATGGTCAGTTCCTTTTCGTTCACCCAATTTCGTGCGGCCTCGAGGAAGCGTTCGCACAAATCGTCATCGACGAGCACCGTGCCTCCCGTCATGAGAACAGGGTCGAGAAGGTCTCCCGCAGAACACGAGACGAGTTGGCGAAAGGCAGCAATGGCCCCACCGGCTTCATCATCAAGAATCCCATCCACAAGCGTGGTCGCCGAGGTCTTTTCAAAATCGGTGACCACCACTGCCCGTATATCCATCGAGAGGGACTGCATCTCGGTGGTGATGATATCGGAAAGGGCCTCAACCTTTGAACTGGAGTAGGCGAGAATACGACTCACGGGCGAGGCGCACGAGCGAGCCCCTTTTTCCGTAATTTGCGTCCCCATCAAACGCAACCGTTCAATGACATCCTGGGCTTTTTCATGGTCGGATTTCACTTCGGACCGCATCAAACCATAGCGGACATAACGGTCCAGCACAGGGCGCAGGTACGCCAGAGGATTCTCCGTGTCTTGAATCAATCCTGCATGAGGGGGTGGAACATCGGAAGGTAGGGCGTGGCCGCCAAGCGTCAAGTAGCGACGTGCGGTATCAGCAAACCTCTCGTTGGCAGCATGGTATTCCGTCCATGCCATCGAAACCTTTCGCCCGGGGGGTTGGCGTTCGTTCAGTTCATTGAAGACCCATTGATGGAGAGGGGGGGTTTCCTTTTGAGTGACCTCGCCCTCAAGTTCGCCCACCAAGGCGTAAAAGGAGGCATCCACTTGGGTGATGTACTCCATTTCTTTTTCCGAGGGCCGCACGAAGAAACTCAGATCTTGGTAGGCGGAAAGGTTGGAATCGCGTACGAGCGCCGGGACGGGAACTTCGTAATCGATGTCCCCGAAGAAGGCTGAATATCGGTCAGCATCCTCGGCTTTGATGCTGTCGTACTCCGGAGGTGTTGCCGTTAAACCCAATACGATCGGGTCGTCAAAAAATTCCCGCACTTCCTGCAGCACCTTTCCCCAGTGGTGCAACAGGTGATGGCATTCATCGAGAATGATCAATCCAACGCCAACCTCTTTCAACCGTTGAAGGGTTTGTTTGGCGGATTCGTGCAGCGTCCACAACGCATTCCCGTGGGCCGTAAATTCATCTCGAACCTTTTTCCGGTACACCTTCAGTCGGTCGTTGTAATAGTCCTCGTTCTTCTTTTCGAGGTCGAGGATCCATGCCTCTGCGGATTCAAGACTTTCAGCCTCTCCCGATTCCATAAGCGAGTTTGCCCAGAGTTCCAGCGCAGCGGCATCAAAATCTTCGCCTCCACGCCGGGGCATGGTGATGGACTGGTAGGTGAGCGAGGTGAGAATCCCGGGGTTTTGAGGGTCGGTGCTGATGTAGGCCTCTTTCCCGTTCAAATCGAACAACGATGTTCGTGCAGCCCATTGTGCTTGAATGGCTGAATTCGGAGACAGCACCAGGGTTGGTTTTCGAACAAGCGTCGACCAGACGTACAAGCCCAAGACCGTTTTGCCCGACCCGGGGGGGGCAACAATGTGCAGTTTTTTCCC
>Ga0222716_10001974_pt1 | contig 16848 bp, 8 predicted proteins | sample C33_13DmetaG_FD_165044 | JGI IMG/M metagenome (GOLD analysis project Ga0222716, IMG submission 165044) | Estuarine water microbial communities from San Francisco Bay, California, United States - C33_13D | ecosystem: Environmental > Aquatic > Marine > Unclassified | place: USA: California... | reverse complement strand
TCTGTTACGTCTGCTAAAGCTTCAATATCATCTAGCTTATTACCGTCTGTAGTCAAGTCTCTGCCATCCACAGTACCTGATACAACAATATTACCAGTTACATTAACAGAGTTACTAAAGTCAAATGCATCTGTTGCCCCATTCCAAAGCATGGACGCATCAGTAGTACTATTTACTGCGTCTTGTATCGTAATTCCTGCTCCATTAGCAGTAGAAGAAGTATCTCCTGAACCGTAGTTTAGAGTAATATTTTTATCTTCTACATCTAATGTAGCTGTATTTAGGGTAGTAGTGGTACCATTTACGGTAAAGTTTCCATTAACAGTAAGGTCGCCTGAGATCGTTCCGGCATCTGCAGTAATAGTTAAATCTGCCCCGTCCCAAGTTAGGTTATCCCCGCTTGGGTCGCCAATGCTAACCTTATACTGTGCGCCTGTGTACCCTAAGAAGAACCCATTACCGGTATTAAATGCAGTCTGGCCCCCTTTAATTACTCCACCAGAGCTTAAAGTAATACCTGTATCTGCAGTGTTTAAAGTTACACCTGTATTAATTCCGTTTTCGGCCTGGCCCTGGGGCGCTAAGTTTTCAACCTGCCCGATTGCGATATCTAATTGTACAAAACTTGATGCTGTAGCCATTTGTAGTCTCTATCCCGTTATAATTGACGCAATGGCGTCTTTAGTAGGGTCTGGCCTGTACACAGGGGTCCAAGCATTTGTTATCCGCGTAGTTGCACCAAAGTTTTTAGTAAGTTTTAAAGTAAAGTAGGTAGCACCAGGCTGAGGAAGCAAAAGGGTAATGCTTGCCGCGTTACTTGAAGGACTAGAAGTTGAAGGAGCGGCATCTTCTAGAGCTATTATATCACCTTTTTCCAGATCATTAAGACTCTCAACTTTTGTTACAATGCTTGAAGAACTTAGTACATTGTTAGCGGCATTGTGCGTTCCTAGAACTTGTGTAAACTCTGTCTGCCCCCCTGATCCGTTTCCTATAGGTCTCCAAAAGGGGACCCCTGGGAGCATTGTAGTGTTCCACTCATATAAACCAATACTAGAAGTGCTGTGGTCAAAAATAACATAAGCCTCTTGTCCTGCAGAGAGTCCTGATATATCTAAAGTTTGATTAGTGACTGTTGTAGTAGAGGAAGGACTCCCTAGACTAGAAACTACAGGGTTTGCATTTTCAAAACCATAAGCAGTCCCATTACTGCTAAGTAGTAGTTGAGACTCCGATTGAACTCCTACAGGCAGCCCATGTAGTGTTGTTATATTGTCTAAGCTAGGCAGGCCTACTCCTTCTTGGGTAGGGGGAGATAAATTTATAGTTCCCTGCACTGGGGTAGACACTTGGCCGCTTGTGGAGACAGTACGAACCGAAAAAGAAAAAGTGCCTTGCGGGACAGTCTCAAAAATAATGAACTCCTCTCCTACGTGCGCGGGACTAGTCCTACCTTCAGATTCTAGCTGATGAGTAACCGCAAAGTTGTCTAGATAAGCGTAGTCTGAAGGACCTGTCCAAGATACCTCCACTGCAAAGCCGTTGTTCGGCCTAGGTACTTTTTTAATAACCAAATCAGTAGGTGGAGGTACTACAGAGGGCTGCTGCTCCTTAAATATAGTAACAGGTGTTACACCTACTTGGTATCTCTGCTCAATATCAGAGTATTTTTCATTATAGTGCTCTACCGCAGAAATTGAAAAAGTATTAGACTCTAATTGAGCTATAGAAAGTATTTTATATAGCTTTTTAGTGCCTACTTGTTCCTCCCCCGTACTGTTCAACTCTTTTAAAGCCCATATAGTACTAGCGTTCGGAGTATTATCAAACGTAGCAGAATTTGCAAGTGTTGCCTGGTTTTGGGGCGCACTAGGGGTGACAAGAGAATTAGTTTCAACAAAACTATGGTGTTTCCAAATAGTCGCTATTTCTGCAGACCCTTCGCTGTCAATAAATGCGTTAGATGCTAAACTCTCACTTAAAAGGCTCGTGTACTTGAAAGAAAAAGTAGTAGGATTAGAAGACCCAGGGTCTTGAGTAAATACCCAAGCAGCAGTTAATCTATCTCCTGTATAATAGGGTCGGGGCTTCGCAAAAGTTATAGCAGCTCCGCTAGCCATTGCACTGGCAACAGGCTGAGAAAGAGTAACTACACTCCCTGAGACGCTACTAACAGTAGTATTTGATCCTATACCGGCCCCCACTACTTTGTACCCTGTATACGCCCCCGCGCTAGCTATAGTAACAGTCGAAGCCCCTGCTGCTGCACTAGCTGTTAGAGTGGTGGCTGTAGGGGTTTCATAAATTATAATAGGGCTACTCCCCACATAAAAAGCTGCGGGCTTAGTAACAACAGTGCTCAATTCGTAATAGGAGCTAGGATTAAAGTTAACAGTTCTATCAAAAGTTATAGTAGTACTATTTGCGGAAGAGGTTCTTCCACTATAGCTAATGCCTGTTCTTTTTTGATCCGACACATTAACAACATCTCCTGGACGTAAAAATGCAGCTTGCAAACCTGTTGCAAAATTAACAACTTCTGTTTGATTTTGGGCGGTCCACAACTTCCACTTGCCTAATCGTGTTGCTTGCCCTTCCGAAGTGCATCCAAAAGCAACAGCATTCTCTGTTATAATTCTTCCAGTCCTAGCTATAGACTCTCGGTCTTCTACGAGCAGGGGCACCGGAGTATAGTTTATAGTAGGGTCATTCCAAGTAACAATCACTTGATTAACTTTTGTTCTAGACCCTGTGGTCTCATATGAAAAAGCTCCGTCAATTACATTAGATTGCGAAAAAGAATACACAGGATCTTGAGGAACATCTTGAACAGCAGTAATTTTACTATCTAAGTAGTAGATTATGCCCGCAAAAATACTTGCCATGTCCTTAATAACCTTATACACATCAGTAGGTCTTGTTAAAAATATATTAGCACGATACCTAGGCTCTAGCCCATATACTTGCCCTGTCGGAGAAGGCACTCCCGAAGTCTGAGAAGTGGGAGTACCATTAGTTGCTCTAAATGTGTCATTTGCAGCATACCCAGCTAAGGCGCCTACTTGTGTAAAATCTGTGTCCGCAGGAGCCGACTTAATTTTGTAATAAGTTCCAGGAACTAGGTCTGTTACATTATGTATAACTCCATCTTCTACAAGCTCGTCACAGTAGCGTGAAACTCTATATAAAGCATAAATATCTATGTCAGAAGTATTCACCCACTTACCTGCTCCATATCTTGAATTGGTTAACAGGTCTAAAAATATCCATGCAGGGTTGTCCGTATAAAAAGGGTGCTTAAATGCCCCTCCCCAAAAGTCTTCATATTTAGCAAGCCCTGTATCGGATAACTCTCGGGGAGTATATGTAGTAGGAATTCGTACCTTCCTACCTCTTAAGTGGTAGCTTCTTCTAGGGGTACTTTGAAATTGTTTACTAGAGAAAGTAACTTGAGCGGCTGCCGTTCCAGGAAATTCAAACTTATCTTTGATGATCGCACCCAAAGTTTCTATATTTGCAGTAGCTTGAGTAACCCATTTATCTATGTCCGGGCGCCCTCCGTTTGTACCTTCGCTATTCACTGACAATCCTATATGTCGGGTAAGTCGGATTATTCTTACTTTAAAGTCTTCGAAGGGGCGCCATATATCTAAATTTATTCTATGTTCATAGCTTCTAGGCGCTAAAACATTCCCAGAATGTATAATTCTGCTATCATCATAGTTAGCATATATATCTTCAAAATTATTATTCCAAACACCGTCTACTTTTTTATCAACTTGCATAATGTAATAAGCATAAGCTTTTTCATGGGCGGCACTTTCTCCTAAATTAGTGCTTTGAAGCGAATTATATCTTATAGTAAAGTATATCTCATCGGCCTGTCTTAGCTTTTCTGCAGTGTCTAGGCCAAAGTCAGGAGGGCTTAGTATTGTTGGAGTACCGTTTTTATCAGTAGATTGGCCTGCAGGATAAGACGAAGCGGCGGAATCAATCATGGTTATGGATGCAGAGCCTGCGGCGCTTGTACTTGCCGCAGTAGTTGCGGCTGCGTCTGTTAGCTGTTTTAGTTCAGGAAGATTAATAGAAGAAGTGCTTCCTATAATACCTGAGCTCCCGCCTTCAGCGTCTATTAGGGTGTTAAAAGGCTTCTGTCCCTCTAGTTTTCCAGCTCTCATGTCTAATCCAAACCGTTCTATAAACTCGGGGCTGTCTTGGCTATCTGATATAGTTATAGTTGAAAAAGGTTTTTTATCTACAAAAAAAGAGTAGGCACCTGTAGGTATATTTCCGTTTATTTGAATAGTAGTAGCTCCAGGCACTGCCTGAATTATCGGGTAGGTAGTATAAATACCTATAGATAATATTCCTGCGTCTGTAGGTATATTATTAGCAGCAACACCTGGATACGGCCTAAATTTAAGGGTAGTACTACTTACATAAGTAGTTTCCCCATAACAGTCTATTTGATTACTACTACTAGTTTGCGTGGGTACTGGGAGGAAACTGTGCAGTCTAGCAAACATGTTTGAGCTATCTTTTGTCTGCCAAAAGTCCGAATTAAAGCTTGCATTAGGTGCTACAATTGTTACAACCACTCCATTAGTATTAGGGTCTACTTCTACAGAGACAGTCGCGACTGATGCTCCTATAAATTGTTGCTCTTGCAAGATATTTATTTCTCGGTCCTCGGCATCAAAGTCTGTGGGAACATAATTACCGGTCGGTAAGGTTCCAAAGACTGGCGCAGCTGCGTTTGTGTTACTAATAGTAATTGTGTTCTGAACGAGGGCAGGATTATTAGCAAGAGCATCTTGTATTTCCGCTAAACTAGGAATCGGATTGACAGGTTGCCCGCCATTAATGCTCCAAGCGGCATACACGTCCGGCTCTACAGCATTATCATTTAAGTAAACTCCTGAAGTCCCTCCCACTAGACCAGCAATAGGACCCTCACAGAGAACATCTGTGATTGCCATATTTTGCACAGATGCCCCGATCTCCATTACATTCTGTGAAAATCGCGTAACTAAAGCTTGTTGTAAATCAAGACCAAACCGGGGTATTGTAAATCCTCCGTCACCGCTCATTGTATTCTCCTCATCTTATTAAATTCCTCCAGTAAACCCGTCACTATCATCTTTTGGAAAATCAAGGGGGTTATCATCATCCTCGTCAGGCTGGCCAGGTAGGGTTCCTGGGTCCACGTCGTCTTCGCTCCCACTATCAGGGTCTTCACTATAGGTAATTGTAGTTCTAGCCACAATTGTAACAGTTTCATCTGTAACGTCCACTTCAAAGTAGTCTGTTCCAGCAAAAGCGGGCGTAGGGGTATATTGCCACGATCCGTGACTAAGGCTGCTTGTGGCTGAAGTAGTGTCTAAAGTTAATGTACCCTTAGTAGGTGCAGTGCGCACACCGACTACCCTTAGCACATCCCCTGCGTTGGCATCTGTAACATATTGACGAACCCTGCCAGTTACATTAGCACCAAAGGTTTGATTATTAATCTGATTATGAACAGCTACAGGCGCAACATTAGGTTCAGGAGCAATTGTTAAGAAAACAGTGCCGGTGGTGCTTTGGCCTGCACTATCTGTAACAGTATAGTTAAACTGGTCTGACCCCGAATAGCCATTAGTAGGCGTATATGTAAATCCTCCAGTACTACTTACAGCAGACGTTAGTGTTCCATTTGAGGGATTAGTATTACTAGTAACAGTAAACGACAGTGACGAGGGGGAGCTATCATTGTCTAACAGATTTGTTACGGTCAAAGCAGTGTTATGTTGAACAGCGTAGCTATCGTCTGTGGCGACGGGGGCAGCAGTATTTTCAGCAATTGTTAAGAAAACAGTGGCGCTCGTGCTTTGGCCTGCACTATCTGTAATAGTATAGTTAAACTGGTCTGACCCCGAATAGCCATTAGTAGGTGTATATGTAAATCCTCCAGTACTACTTACACCAGCCGTTAGTGTTCCATTTGAGGGATTAGTATTACTAGTCACCGTAAACGACAGTGACGAGGGAGAGCTATCATTGTCTAACAGATTTGTTACGGTCAAAGCAGTGTTATGTTGAACAGCGTAGCTATCGTCTGTGGCGACGGGGGCCGCCGTTAGAATCGTTAAAGTTACAAAAGCGCTTCCCGTCTGGAAAGTAACTGGGTCGTATATCGCGTAGCCAAAACTATCTTCGCCACTTTCGCCAGTGTTAGGGGTGTAAGTAAAGAACCCTTGCTCATTTATACCAGGAGTAGTTAAAGTTCCTTTATAAGGGCCGGAGGATGGAGTGCCTAAGACGGCTATAGTACCTCCACTACGAGCCAGGTCATTACTTAGTAGATTTCTAGTTATAGTAGTATTGTGTGGAACAATAAAGGAATCTGCCACCGCAGTAGGGCTATCGGACAGAACACCTATACGTACACTAGCAGATCTTCTTTTGTCATTATCATCTACAATAGTGTAAATAAAAGAATCTTCGCCAGTAAAATCTGTAGTAGGTGTATACGTAAAACTCCCGTTAGCATCTAAAGTAAGAGTACCGTGAGAGGGGCTTGTCGTAGCAGTAGTATCTACAGAAAAGTCTACTCCTTGTTGTGTGTGCCTATCGTTGGTTAGTACATTTCCTTGTAAGGTACTATTTATGTCAGTCTCATATTGATCGTCCATAGCAACAGGCACTCCTGACCCTATCGCAATTATTACTTCCGGGGAGGTTGCGGTGGTTCCTCTGCCGTCCTCTACTGTGTAGAAAAAGGAGTCTAGCCCACTAAAATTTGAATTAGGGGTGTATGTAAAAGCTCCACTACTACTAATTGATAAACTTCCGTGAGCAGGAGAAGTATTCCCTACAACAGTTAAAGTAACACCCGAAACACTATGCGTATCGTTGTCTAGCACATTTCCGCTTAGAGCAGTGTCTAAAGTAGTATTATAAGAGTCTGCTCCTAGTGTTACTGTTCCTTGGGAGGCTTCTACGTAGGTAATAGTTACCTCACTCCCAGCAATTGCACCTGTTGAAGTATCTTTAATAGTGTAGCTAAACGAATCCAAAGTGTTACCTTCTTCCCCTAGGGTAGTGGCTGTATATGTAAATGCCCCGTTAAAAGTAGCTTGAGCATTTGTAACCCAGTTTAAAGTGCCGTGCGCGGGGGCGGTAAAAGAATCAACGCCCCAATCGGTTCCTTTTACTCCTGCTGCGTATACATCGTTGTCTAGTACATTTCCTGTTATTGTTTGTTCGTACTCACAACTATACTCATCTGCGTTCGCTTCCGGTGCTGTAGGGTCTGTTCCGGGGGTGGTACTTCCTCCTCCTCCACAAGATTCTCCAGGGTTAACAGCACCTCCTTCACTGGGTGGGGATACATTATGTATAACACCATTATAGAAATACCCTACAGTATTTCTAGCAACCGCACTAACTGGGCGGCCAGGGATTCGAAGTTCTCCATACAATACAGGTACAGGGTCCCCCTCTACCATATTGTGAGAGCTACCTTGAAAAAGATAGCTTGAGTCCTGTTGAGTATCAGTAGCAGGATCGGGCATTAAAAGTTTCTGTATTCCTATACTTGCTAGCGCAATGCCCAGACCTTTTGCAGCGGCGGCACCGAAGCCTCCTGCAGCAGCACCTCCTGCGGCTCCGCCGCCTGCGGCCCCTCCTGCGGCTCCTCCTGCGGCTCCTCCTGCGGCTCCTCCTGCGGCTCCACCAGCCGCAGTTGTTCCGGGAACCGCTGCAGCGCCTGTTCCTGCAGTTGCTGCAATAATAACAATTGCTGCCACTACGGTAAGAAACTTGGCAAATCCTGATTTTGCTCCAATAGGTTGAGGAGTTATAACCATATCTCCTTCTCTAAACCGTAAAAACAGCTCTTTTTCACTGGTTAATGCGGCATCTCCGACATAAAATGTAAATCCTATATCGTTACTATGGCACTCCATAAGATAGCTTCTAAAGTCTGAAAAATTTCCGTCTAAACACTTAAATACTTGCTCTATTGTATCTGCACGTATCCTTAGCTTTTTGCCATACTTTTCGCCCAGCTCACCTTCTAAATAAACATTACGCATCATATCTATAAATTCCTACAATCTTTTTGTGCCACAATGGGAGTAAAGAGTCTCTACACGATAGCCTATTAGGCACATGGTGGAAAAATATATCATCCCCTAGGTATACCCCACAATGATCAGGTATGTCATGGGCTACTTGAAACACTAATAAATCATTTTCTTGAGGGGTAGTTACTTTTTTAAACCCCCAGTTAGCTATAATTTCTTCTGTAAAGTAGTTTAAGCCTTTATCCCACCAGTCGTTCTCGAAAGGCGCTCTAGGAGCAATATCTATTCCCTTCGAAGCTAGCCAGTCTCTCATAGCTTCAAAACAATCATATTTTCCGAACTCATACTCTCTTCCAATGAGAGGATTGAAGTTCTTAATAGGCTCTTGTATGTGTAAGTCCATACCAGGATAACTAAAAATATAATATGGTATACCCAAGGCATTACACGAAACTATGTCATGAGGGCTGGGAGAACATTCTGCATCGGGGTGGCTATGTACTATAGCTAACACATCTGCTTGTTGCTTTATTCTAAAGTAGTCTGTGGAGGATAATACAAACTCGTCTCCAGAGTCTGCAATGTTTTCACAGGGAAAGTACTTCTTTTTCCCCTTTACTACACCAACTATACCACAAGCTTCTAAAGGGTATACTTCTTTGAAATGATTTTGTATATCGTCAATCATTTAAATTTCTTTGTTCCAGGGAACCCTCCAAAAGGGAGAGCATTGCTAGTATCTAACGTCTCGTCTGTTGAGTTTCCTTGAAAACGCACTTTGCACCCTTCTATCGTTTTAGAGCAAACATCTAACCGTCTCCAGAAGCCTTTATTTGTAGGAGGGTATCTATTAGGGGGGACTGACCTTTTAGCTTCCCATATCCTAAACCAGCCGGTTCCTGTGTTTACAGTTTTAACTCTATCCGCAACTGAATAACTAGTACTAGTGCTATATTGAGCAATTGTACTTATATCTTTTGTAATTACGCTGTTAGTGACATCGTAAAATCTTCCATTACTATTTGCAGGCCAATCACAGCCTCCCTGACGACCAACTTGCTGTCCTTGATAGGTCCAAGAGCAGTATTTACCTACAATTATACGTCCGGGTACAACTACTCCCTCTACGTCAATAGGGCTCGCTAGTTCAAACTCTACCATTATTTCATTTTCCCCCGCTACACGATCAATTATAAAAGTCTGCGTAGGAAACTCTACAGGAGGGGAAATACTTGCAGTACCTTGCTGGACATCATTTCCACTAAAAGTATATTTTTTTAATGTTTTTCTACAAACTACGCGCGACCCTAATAAGTCTCTATTTCCATAAATACCTTCTGCATCAAGAGTGTCGCGCAGGGTAACTTCATCAGTGAGGCCGTCATAGTTATTATTCAAAGTTCTAGCTAGTACTGGAATATTTGCCATCGTTAAACTTGGTCTAGGTAAAGGCCCTGAGGTGGAGAAGTCAATTTCAGTGACTTGTATAGGTAAAGCATAGTACTCATGAGGGGTATATCTTCCAGCGGCTGTTTTTACAGAAGAAGGAAAATATAAGTTAGTTTGACCGTCTTCTAGTCCGCTAACAAACCTTACTACGGTTCCGTTAGGCAATGTTATTTCAAACAAGTCAACTAAAGAATCACCTATTTCTTGTAACTGTACTAAATCAATTAAATCTGTCATGGCTCGTAAACTCTTCTAAGGGTGCAATTCAAGCTGTGGAAGTTGTCATGTAGATATATTATATTATATGCATCGCAAACAACTTTAATAGTTGTATCCCCCGAGTGATCAGTAACAGTGAAATCAAAGTTTTTACCTGCCTTCACATCGAAAAACGCAGCTACGCGGTTAATATCTTCTGCAGTTCTATTGTTCAGCGTAAGGCTAAAAGAATCTACTTTTGTATTAATTCCATCCTTTACTCGCTGCTCGTACCCATCTCCAAAACTTGCAGTAAGCACTCTATGCGCTGAAGACCTTGCAAGCCCTCTGTCCGCAACCACCTCAATGTTTTCAACAGGGTCGCTAGAGGATATAGAGTTTTGAGGTATAGTAAATTGAAACTGAGGCATTACGCTACTCCATAAGGGCTAAGGATTCCGCCCACTCTTTTTTGGTTCAACAGCTCGCGTTTAACCGCATCTGAAATTGCATTACCAAGTTTAAGGCCGTCTGAGTTTCCTATTGCAGCACCACTGGAGGCTCTTCCTTGATTATCTACAGCAACATTTACTGTTACATTATTACTTTGCGATCCGTTTCCTGACATTTCTACAGGTATTGACCTGCCATTTGGAAGAGGCACAACTGCTTCGGTGCCATGTAATTCTACTGGGTAGCCTGCTCTGGAGCCTCGAGCGACCCCTCCAGTTGCATACCCCGCCATTTTCGCGCCTCCTGAGAAAATGCCTCCAGTCTTCCCCGCTAAGCCACCGCCCGCTTGAGCTGCAGTATTGGCAACTATAGCGGTGGTAAGTGCGGCAGTACCAATTTGCTCTTTAATACCAAAAAGCTTTTTCCAAATGTCTGCGCCCATTTGATAAATCTTTAATGCGGTAGTTATGGCTGCTAATTTTTCTGCGGCTTTTTCATTCCCTGTGAGCCCTGCAAAGACAGTTCCGAGAGCTGTAATATTTCCTACAGTTTCTAGAGTGAGGTTGTCTAATGCATCTGTTAATTTTGCTGTTTGTTTATTATTTTCACCCTCCCCTTCTCCAGTTGCTGTTGTATTTAAAGTATTACCTTGTGATACAGTACTTAAAGTCGGAGTAATCGGAGCGCCTGCAATAATGCCTGGTGTAGTGGCGTTGTCCCGCATCATTTGCTGTGCCTGTGCAGGCATACCTGCGGCTACTTGAGCACTATACGCCGCATTGTCCGTAGCTAGTCTTCCCTGTACAAACTCATTCTGGGATTGTGCAGGCGAAAGTGAAGACTCTGGAACTTTTGTAGGCTCTGGAACTTTTGTAGGCTCTGGGGGCTTTGGAGGCTCTGGGGGCTTTGCTTCACAGCAATCGATTTTTATTTGTAAAGTTGCCCTATTAAGTGCAGTAGTAATTTTATTTGCAATACCATCACCAGCGGATTCTATTTCTGTTTTTAGTGTTGGGGCTGCTGCGGTTATTTGCTTTTTAATTCCCTCAGGGTCTTGAATAGCCTTGAGAACAGCAGCGTTAATTTTATCTCCATCACTATCAAAGTTAAAGAGCTTGCCTACTTGGTCCATAATAGGAGTTACGATGAGTTGCTTAGTAAGCTCTTCTTGTATAGAACGTACAACTCCACGGCCTATTTCTTTCATTTTCTCGTTAAAGTCTTCTACGCCCGGGCCTAAGCTATCAAAAATAAGCATGGCGGCATCTTGTAAACCTCTTTCCAGAGCGTCAACCGCACTATTAAACAACTTATTAAACGGGTCCTCTGCTTCTAGGTTTCTTGCAGCCGTTCGTACCCCCTTCTCAAGAGTATACTGGGCCCGAAGACCTTGTGCGTCAGCATTCTCTAACATTATTGTCTTTTGGGCGTCTAAGTCAATTCCGCTTAAGTTGTTTATTGCATCATTTAGGGAGTCTAAATCTTTATCATTAAATAAAGGATTACCTTTCATACTAGATTTTAAAACATTCATCTCAGCAATAGTTTGAGTACGCTTTGCTTTAAGAAGGGTGTACTCCATATTTATGCTTTCTTTTTTAGCGGCAGTCTCTGCTTTAATAAACTCCGACTCTTTTGTTAAGCGTATAGTTGCTTGCTGTAGTTTAAACTCGGCAGCTGCTCGTTCTTGATTAATGAATGGGTTAATTCCAGTCGTAGAGTCAAAAGACTCTTGCGCTCTATCATTAGCAGTTTGTAGCTGAAGTTTTTGAGTATCAATTAGAGCTTTTGACCCTTTCTGCTGCATGTCAAGAATTTGTTTTTCGTACCCTAAGATCTTTTGAATACCTTGTTGACGTTCAATAGTTTCTTGGAAAGGTTGTTGCTCTTTCAGCAAAACTAGTTGCTCTCCTAGCAGGCCTAAACGAGCCTTTTCTTGTTCTACTTGAGCCTTTATTAGGTCGAGCTGTCTTTGCACTTCGGGGGCGTATTCACCATTGGTCTTCTTGTAGGTATTTTCAATATTTGTCCTTGCAGTACCTAAGTTATTTAGCTCTATACTGCTTTTTACCATCGTATCCATATGTTTTAACGAGGCGCCTTGAGCTTTGCTTAATGTAGCATAATTTCTAATTGAACTAGTTTGTGCCTTTATTTCAGAAATTGCTCTAAGATTTTCTTGTTTGGCTAGCTCCTCTCCAAGACTTACTCTTTCTTTTAGCTTCTCTACTCGGTCAAGGTCGGCCCCAGTTGCGCCCCCTACTCGACCCTTCGCAATTTTTTCTGCAGACTCAAGCGCCGCTTTAGCGGTCAGTCTTAACTGGTCTCCCGCGGTTCGAGGAACCATAGACTGTTCTATCGCAGAGAATGCTTCGTTCACGGCTTTTAACTGGTCTGGTAGAGCTTTTAAATGAGCATTTAAATCTGCCACAAACTTTAGGTCTTGTTTTAAAACGTCGCCAAGAATGGCCATATTTTCTACGTCTTGCTCTCCAAAACCTCCGGGTCTAGCCATCCCCTCTTTGAATGCCAAGTCGTACTTAGCTAAAGTCTTTTCGAAGTTTTCAAAAGACCTAAAGTTGCTAATTCCTTCCGTTTTTCCTACTTCTTCTCTGAACACTTTTAAAGTCTTTAATGATTCTTCTATTCTTTCTGGAACAGCCTCTAAATTCTCATCTATCTTGAATCTTTTACCTTTATTATTGAGTTTAACAAGTCGGTCTCCTGCAGCCTTTGTTGCATCAGTAACAAGATCCATATTTTTAGATACAAGTAAAACGCCTCCCGCAAGCCCTGCGACTCCACCTGCTACTGCTCCTCCTAGTGCTGTTACAGGCCCTCCTAGTGCTGTTAAAGCAGCCCCTGCTTTTGCACCAGCCGCCGCAGTTGTTAATAACGTCGCAGCTATTCCCACTCCTGAAGCTTTCCCTTCAGAGGTTAATAATTTTTGATTTTGTAGTACTTCTTGCGTTTGCGCAGAGTAGGTAGATAAAGCATCTGTCATTGTGTCAATAGTTGCAGCATTAAAACTAGTTGTAATGCTTTCTGATACGGCTTTGGCGGCTACATCTATTTCCCTTAAGTCTTTTGCTACAGTAATACGAACAGCAGTAACTTTTGCTAATTTTGTGTACTCTTTATTTAGAGACGCGAGTCTTTCAATAGTTGAGTCATAAACAGCCTGCTCACTATCAAAATCCTCAGCAGTATCATTTGCCGTTGCTCTGTATTTATCTAAAGCAGCCGATGCCGTTTGATAGCCCAGCACTACTATACCTATCCAGCCAAATGCGCTGAGGAGTTTTCCAGCTCCCGCAGCAATACCTGCAAAAACCGCTTTTGCTCCTACTCCGAAAGTTTTAGTTGCAATTTCCATTTGCTTCAGGTTGACTTTATACTTAGCAACAGTTTTGTCACTAGCAGTTTCCATACCTTTCATTGTCGTTCGGAAAGACTCAATAATTTTAGCGTCTCTTCCCTTGAACATTCCTGCTGTTATCTTTCCGTGCTGATCAATTTTTCCTTCTGCAAATTTTAAAGACCTTTCTAGGCTGGCTTTCTGGTTTTTATTAAGAGGCTGGCCTGCTGCAACCTTGTCCAGAACTTTACTCTGTGTTCCTGCTTTTTTTTCTGTTTTTGCTAAATCCTGTAGTTTTGCTTTATGCATACTTACGGTGTTTACCATTTTTTCTCTTTGTTTTTTTAGTTTTTTTAAATCTTTTTCCTGAGACTTTGCTGATGCTTTTGAATCCTCTGCTATATCTTTAAAACTAAAACCCATTGCTTTCATTGGTCCAGAAAGTAAAAGTGCAAAAGCACCAAAAGCCAGTTCAGGGCTTTCTTTCAGTGCTGTAGCAAAGGGGCCTGCGGCCATGGCTGCAAATTCTTTAATTTTATTTGTTATATCATCGAAGGCTTTTCCAAGCTGAGCAAACTCATTTGGCGTACGTCCTACAACATCAAGAATTGCAGAGTATTGTCTTTCTGCTTCCCCTAGTACGAAATTTGCTACCGCCTGACTCTTTTGTGCTTGAGTTAATTTTTCAGCAGTTGTCCCTAGTTGCTGTGCATACGCATCAGAAGCATCCTCTAGTCGAAGAATAATACCTAATTCGTCAAGAAGTTCTGGTTCTGCTTTTGTAACACCTCGTACAAGACGATTAAAAGAGTCAGTAACATCTCGACCTAGTATCTGACCAGCATCTGCTGCAGATTTACCTAACTTAGCAAGCTGGTCTGCAGAAAGACCGGCGGCAGTGCCGATTGCTGCGGCTTGTGCCGCGTCACTAAACGTTACTTGTGCATTTGTTGCATTTATAATGTCATTTGTAAGTGTTCTTAGTGCAACACCGGTACCAGCAGCGTAAGCTTGCTGACCTGCTTTTAGAGACTCTAAATTACCTGCGCCCTTTAAGAATTGAAATGCCGCACTTACGGCGAACAACTGAGCTGCTAATGATGCATAAACACCTACAAGGCCATCCATGCCTCCAGAAAACTTAGCAAAGTTTTTACTCGCATTTGCAGACTGCTGACCTACTCCTTTAAGACCCTTTGCATATTTATCTTGACTTTTGTTTGTTTTCTTTTGAGCACTGTCTACACCATCAAGCGCATCCCTCAGCTTTTTAGTGCTGACAGTGGCTTTCTGCATCTTGCCATTGACTTCAATATCTATTTGAATTTTCTTTGCCATTAGCCTTTAACATTATGGGTGTACTGTTTTCCACCGCTCGACGCTGATTTGCGCTCTTCAGACTTTCTCTTATTCTCTGCTTTTTCTGATCTATTTTCTACAATCTTTCTTTCATACATTTTCATAATGTAGAGTATTGTTCTAGGGTTGTCTACATTGTATAACTTAAAAAAGTAGTCTATGCCATCCCAATACTTGCCCATATATGTTCCACTCATTCCTTCCCAGTGGTCTGGTAAAAGGCTGAACATAAAAAATGCCACTTGAACTTCTTCGGGGAAATCCGAAAGCTCGAGCGGCATTTTGGTAGGGTCTGGTTCTTGTCCTAATTGTTCGCAAATAAGTAAATACTTATCTACGTCCATATTTGAATCTTCCTCGTTTATATAACGAGTTAATAGAGAATTAATTGCCTCTATTTGTTTCCAGTAAAATTTTCAAGATCACCCACTGTCTCTGTTACCCAGCCATCGAATACGGTTGAGTTTTTCATAAGAGTTTCAGCATTGTCTTGGGTATACGCCAGTTCATCATTAGGGTTAAGATTTGAGATATCTACCAAAAGAAGCTCTTCTAGGTAAGAATACTTTAATCCTTTCCATCCTTTAATTACTGCACGGCAATATTCTACAAGAAACTTTTCTTCGTCAAGCACTTCTTCAGGCTGACGGCTTTTTTTGTCAAATTTAGTTGTCACACACTTTTTGCGTAGTTTAAGAAGCTCTTCTCTTGCTAGGTAGCAAAGAGAGACTTCCATGTCGGAGTACCCTGGAAATTCAAGAGAAACTGTTTTACTTGGAGTCATAAGACTCGATAGAGATACGGGTAAATCGCTCATTATTTGTCCTTTTAAAATCTGAGAAGTAAATTTATATTTTGTAATTATAGTTGAAGGGAGCTAAAAAGTCAAGAACTTTTTTTCTGACCATAAAAGAAAACCCGCCGGAGCGGGTTTTTAGTGTTAAAATTATTGTTATTAGTTACCTTTGTAGGTGATAGTAACTTCATCTGCTTCTGAAATACCACTTGGAAGACCGTGGAAGTTTGTTTCAAGAGATATAACATCTTCAATCTGGTGAGTAGGAATATCAATGTGAGCAGTAGGGAACTCAAACTTCATGCCTAGAGCGGTAGAGGTAGTACCAACATCTCCAATTGTAAGACCCAACACAAACTCGTTACGAGTTCTGTGAGTAGCTGCTGCTAAGTCTTTAAAGAACGCTGCGCTCTTATTATTCGCCCCGGAAGAATCGTCATTTAAATAGCAAGTAAAGGACCCGGAGATTGTTCGTGCCCCTGTAATATGCCCAATGGGAGTATTTACACGGCATAACTCTTCTGGAGTAAGGAAAGTAATATTATTTTCCATATTAATGCTTCCGCCTGTAAGAACTAAGTCATACAAAGCCTGGAAGTCGTCCCCTACTGCTGCAACGCTAGTAACATTAATTACGATATTGCCCGTACCTGCATTTACAGCAGTACCTGTAGAGCCAAATAGCCCTGTAGCGGCATCAATAGTAATAGTGTCGGAACTTGCATAAAGGCTTCCTGCTTGGGTCATATTTACAGTGTAGGTACCGCTAGCGGCAACTTTAACTGTAAATTCAGCACCGCTTCCAGCAGCTGAGTTTGTTACACCCGTGGTACGAACGGTGTAAGACCCCGCTACTGGTGTCCCTGTTAGAGTACCTGTTGCTACTGTATATGTTTGAATTGCTCCAGCCGCGAAGCCTGTTGCGGCCCCATCAATGTTTTGAGTAACAGGAACAACCGATAAAGAAGCAATTCGATTTCGAAGGAAGTTTGTAGTTGAAGCAACTCCAGCTCTTCCTAAAGTACCTGTAGAAGTAGTTTTAAAGTCAACAGTCTCACTTGCGTCAAGCTGTTGAACTGTAGCACCAAAACCAGACCAGTTAAGTGTAGTAATTCCGTCAATATCAAAATCAACACCAGCACTATTTACAACACAGCCAGCTAGCT
>Ga0222716_10001970_pt1 | contig 16858 bp, 6 predicted proteins | sample C33_13DmetaG_FD_165044 | JGI IMG/M metagenome (GOLD analysis project Ga0222716, IMG submission 165044) | Estuarine water microbial communities from San Francisco Bay, California, United States - C33_13D | ecosystem: Environmental > Aquatic > Marine > Unclassified | place: USA: California... | reverse complement strand
ATCATCGATGGATTTGAGTCAAACTTTTCTTCTTATGAAAAAACCCCAACCAAAAAATATTTACACGACAGGGGACATAAAAAAACACTACCAATAACGTACACGCCAGATTTTGTGGATTTTGAAAACCCTCCAAGGTTTATTATAGAGTGCAAGGGAAATCCAAACGAAAGATTTCCAATCGTATGGAAGTTGTTTAAAAGATATATTTCCATAAAAGGCTGGACTACAGACCTTTTTATGCCTAGAAACCAAACAGATTGTCAAGATGTTATAAATATAATCAAGAACAAATATTATTCTTGACCATAAACTTTTGCTCTTTTTATCTCCTCAACCTTGTCTATTGCATAATTTCTAGCCTCTTTATCCATATTCTTCTTTTCGTCTTCCCACCATTTATCAAAATTATGTGGGTCTACAGTTTCTCCTTTTTCAGATAATTTTTCTAGATAAAATTGAACAAAAGCACTGTTTATTCCTTTTACAGTTGGAGCTCCTTTTGTGAATTTTTCTTCAATGGTTCTCTCCAATTTATTTAAAATCTTGTTAAAATCACCTTTAGGACCAGGAATGCTAAGATTTAACCATCTACCCCAATACAATATTTTTATTGCCTGGTCAAGTTTTTGCTGCATAACATCGTTATCTGCTCTTACATACTCTATAATTTCTCCACTACCAGTCTGTCTTATTCCTTTTGAGAACACTCTATCGTTATACAATCTTCTTGCAATCAAAAGTTTATCAACTGATTCAAAAGCAATTCCAAGCATCCCAGAGTTTTCTTTAAGAGCTAATAACATGCCATCTGTGTCCTTCGTGGCTTTTTCTAAATCTTTTGATATGTAGTCAGGAATTACTTCTTCTCCAAAAAGCTCATTAACCACAACACCTGCAATATCTATTAACGGGTCCCCAATAGCAAATGGCTGTAAAGTCTTCATGGCATCAGCGCTAGCCTGAATAATTACATTTGGCATAGTGCCTAATGTGTTTTTTTGCTCAAATTCGTAAGCGTATTTATAAAGCTCTAAAACATCTGCTTCAAACCCAGAGGCAGACTCTTGCATTGACAATTTAAATTGTTCCAATGTTTTAGCCTCTGAGCGTGGTAATGTTTCTAAAAGCTCTTTATATTCTGGACTTTCTACTGGAAGAAGAAAATCATTAATAAGCTGAGTCATACCACCATATCTTCTAACATCCTCTTCGTCTCCACCTAATAACAGGAAAAACCCAGCACTAATACCCGTCATAGCGGCATAATTAGAAGCGTTTTTTATGCCCTGAAACGTCATAACCTCAGACATAATACCTCTTAATCTTCGTCTAGCTTCTTCTTTTTCAACTTCTGGAAGATTAGGGTCTGCTAACCTAGCCATTTGATTCGCAGCGTTTGCTTTTGCATTCATTTGAAATTTACCCCAAGCAAACATAGTTCTTTGAGATGCTTTGGTCATAGAAGAAGCGTCTTTTGAATAAAATTCAGCTTCAGATGTGGGGTCTGTTTGTCTCATTGTTTCAGCAACTCTTCTGTCGGCATATTGTATCGCTTCTATGTTCGGATTTTCATTTTCCTTAGCCCACCAAGAATCAACGTCTTTGGGTATTATAGCACCCTGGTCTATTCTGTTCTGTAAATAATGAGCTTCAAAAGATGCATTTGCCGCAGCTCTATCGGCACTAGCAAGGAAAAACTCCAAGCTCAATTCATTAATCTTGTTTATTGTATCTAAAAATCCATCAAGAGTATATTTAAGTCCTGGCTTAAAAGTATTTTTTCCAAAATCTTCACTTAAATTAAATCTAGAAATATAATAACTCAAAGGAAGTGTTTTTTTACTGTCTATTGCAAATTCTGCTTTTAATGAATTACGAAGTCCAGTTCTAGATTGATTGTATATGTTTTGTAAGTTTCCTCCATTTACAAGATTAGAGAAAAATTGTTTAAAACGACCTCCGCTAACTTTCTGCCCATTCCCAGACTCAGCCAAACCAATCATAAATCTAGCTCCAGCCCAATTAACATGGTTTTTAGCCCTTTTGTCGGTAAGCATTGGATAAGTGCCAGATAATGCACTATAAAACTGAGATGCTGGCTGATTTAATCTAGCTAAACCAAGCGCTGAAACTGAAGAATATGCTGTTTGCATAAATTTAGAGTTGGTAGAAAGCAGTGTTGTTGGTAAATCACCAAAATCGACATTAGCATTCTGCCCCTCTGTAATCAGTCCATTAAAAACATCTAATCGAGAGCCAAAATATTTTTTAACCATTTCATATTCCTGCTCATTGGTGAACAAGTTGCGGAAATTTTGACTGTTAACCATAGAATTTAATGTTTCAAAATCACCTCTCGCATTAATATCTATTAAAGCACCTCTTAATTGACCATATGCTCTACCCATGTAGTCTCCAAAAGAAATTCTTGAGTTTTCTAGCTGGTCGTCTTCTGTTACGTCTTGAAGTAATCCAGCCATTGTTCCATATTTATTGCTATTTCTTCCGTCAGTAATTTCAGCACCATCTACTCCAATTCTAAAAGAAGGAACATAACTTCCTTCGGTAAAAAACGATTCTTGGCCCTCGTATTCCATTTTTCTTTGTTTGGCTTGCTCATGAGGGAATCGAGAAGAAAGTCTGTCTAATGCGCTTAAAATAGGTTTACGGGCATTTGAAGACACATCAGCAAAACTTTTTGCGTCAGCAACCCCTAAATTTTCAAGAGTTGTTTTTAGTTGCTCGTATTTTGTTCTGGCCACTCCGTCTTTAGGGTCTTTTTCAAACTCTTCTTTTCTAATCTGAAGCTCCTTAAGTAAAGAGTTCTTTTGTCTTAGAAATTCAGTGTCCATTCCACTTAACTGGTCGGTCTCTCCAGACAATCTTCTTAGATGCGCAAGAACCTGCATCTCGTAATCAACACTCAATTGGGTGTCTGTGTTTATTTCAAGAAGATTCGTTGGTATGCGTTTGTTCTTTGGAACAGTTTTATTGTACTCTAGGACATCTGCCTTCCATTGAGCTAAATCTTCGTTATAATAGTTTTGGGCCTCAGTCATCGATACGGCTACTTTTCTATTTCCAGAATCGACAAGGTCAACCATTGGCTTTCCCTGCTTTGAATTTCTGAACACCGCACCAAGTAAAACATCGGCAGTCATTTGATTGCTGACAAATATTTTTCTTCCTTTACCAAATGCAGTCATCATTTTTCTACCCTGGTTATTAAGGTATGGATAAACATCATGAAGCATTGAAAATGGACTGATGTTGTTTTTATAATACCAAAGAGGGTTTAGTGGGTCACTCCATTTGTTTATCTTCTTAAGTCTATCAGACTTGTCAAATATTGTTATACCGTCTGCATTAAGAGCTAGTAACTCATATGAAATTTCCTGGGAACGAATAATGTTTTCTACACGAGCAAATCTTGGGTTTCTTCCTTTTTCTATATCGTTGAAAAAGTCTTTGATTATTTTTTGCTCTAAAACACCTAAGCCGTTGTAGAAGTTATTAGACTTATTTAGATTTTTAATTCTGTTTAAAATATCGTTTCTCCTTTGGACAGGCTCGCTTATGCCTACTTCATTTTCCGCCACTGGAGAAGGCTCTTGAGTGGCCTCTGTAGTGGCTTCTGCAGTAGCTTCTGTAGTAGCTTCTGTAGTGGCCTCTGTAGTTACTTCAGTTGTAACTTGTGTAGGCGCTTCAGTTGGTTGATTAAATAAATCAGACTCTACCTTAGATATAGCTGCTTCAATATCAAAGTCAGCCGCTTCTTGGTCTGTTGTTTCAGTATAATATTGTGATGGGTTTTCAATAAAGTATCCTTTTACAGAAACCTCCTCTGTCGGCCGTGTTCTAGCCTTGTTCACATCATCAACATAAATTTTAGCAGCTCTATTAATAACCTCAGCATCCATGTCAGTGAGGCTTATGGTGTAATCCCCACCTTTCTGCTCGGCTTCAGCTTTTTTTTCAGCCTCGATTTCTTTCATAGCTCTTTCCCTGAGACTTGTTTGCTCTGAAGTTGGAAGAAAGTAATAGCTCAATTCACTTGGGTACTTGGCAAGTAAATTCGCTAATCTAGCTCTTTCTTCATCCATTAATTTTATAGATGAATCAATTGTTTCTGCTTTATTTCCGTTTGTTATTACAGATTGCAGGTTTTGGATATTAGCGAGTCCTTGTAAAAAAGTTTTTTTGTCAGCAACACTCATACTTTCAACGAGCTGTTGTTTTCTTTTTTCAAAATCGTTAACTTGATTATCTAGCTTTGACTGAGCATCTAAAGCTACTTTAAACTCTGTAGAGTTTTTGCTAAGTCCTTCTTTTTCAAGGTCTTGAACAATCTTATCAGCTTGCAGCTTTTGTGCCACAACTTTATTTTCTCCTGGAAGATTTATGTTTCTTCGTATGTAGTCGTTTGCTGTTTTGTCAATGTTCGGCCCGACGATTCTACCAGCAGCTGACATTGGCACAGAAGAAAATATTGAGTTCAATCCAGAATCAGCCCAAAGCTTATTCATTTTCTTTTGGTCATATTCTTCAAGTCCCCAAGCAACGTCAGTCATATATGTAAATGTAGCAATTAACATTTCTTCTCGAACCTCTTTAGACACAACCGCTGGGTCAAGTCCTGTGTATTTAGCGATTGAAGCGACAAGACCAGTTTTATGCTTTCTAGCAAAAGCGTCTGCTAATTGTTGAGAAGAAGCCTTTGTCTTTGGAACACCTTTAAGGTTTTTTGATAACTGTAGCTGTCTAAAATATCTTCCTGTAAATGCCGCAGTTATAGCTGTTTCAATTCCAGCTTTTGATAAAGCATTTAACCTCGCCTCGGCATTAGACATTTTTAAAAGCTCCCGCTCTCTTTCTGTCAATATAACCCCAGCAGCTTGAGCGTCTTTAGCAGCTTGAACCGCAATATTCATTTCTTCTCGGTTAGAGCCATAAGTTCCCAAGGCTGTTGTAGTAAAACCTAGTGCTGGGTTAGCTAAAAAAGCCAATGTATATGGAGCTGATTGAGTAAACGCTTCCATACCCGTAGCTAAAAATTCCCCCGCATCCCTAGAATCTGATATAGTCATATCGTACTCTGGGAGCCATTTTTTCATTTCATCGATTCTCTCTGTTGTTGGGAATCCCCAAAGCCCTATTCCAAAGCCACCAGCCCCGTTGTTTCCAGCTCCAACAGTTACAACATATTTTTCAAAAACTATATCGTCAGCTGTTTCTTTTGGGACACCAATCATTTGTAGCCCATCAGAGATGGCATGACCAAAGTCATTCATTAAATCCATGGTATGCACATATAATCCCTGGAATACATCTCCAACGCCTCTGAAAAATTGATTTGTTTTTGGGCTTTCTTCAAGAAATGCTGTATTTCTTTCTTGTGTTTCAGCTAATCGCCCTACAAGCTCATTAAAAATTCCAGAGTCTACATTCTGGTCTATTTCAACATTTATCTCGCCAGTTCTGACATATCGCAACTCAACTGGTTTTGATATTACATCGTATATGTCTTGGAAAGAAGCGGGCTCTCCATTAAGTTTTAAAGATGGCAAAGGAATATCCAATGCGTCAACGCCTTTAGATAATAATTCGTCAACAGCACCCTGGTCATTCAAATCAACGTTAAGGCTTGAGTACTTTAAAGCAGCACCAACAAGACGAGATGTTCTTCTTTTTTGCGCTTCGTGTCTTTTTAAAATATCTTCAAGTTTAAGATATGTGTCTCTTAATTTAAGCTGGTTTTCTCTCTCCTGCTGAGAAAGACCTTCCGCTCTTTCTGGTATCCTTAAATTATCTGTTCTTATAGATTCAAAGCTAGCGCCTCTTAAAGCATCTCTATATTCTTGCTCTTGTCTCTGATATATTGGTTGTAGTCTGTTTTTTACAGCCTTTAAATTAGCCATAAACAAACCCTCATCGAATTCCCCGCCATACATATAAGAAACCATGTTCTCATCTCCAGTGGTTGCTTTAGATAAAAATTTTATATCTTCTTGTTCTGGAATATTTAAGGCTTTAGTGTAGCCATTGATAGCATCATTTATGCCATTTGGATTTGAAACAAAATCCTCTGACATAGTAACCACTATGTTTGATTTTCCTTGAGATGCATTTAGGATGAACTGATTGTGTTTTATACCTAGTCTTTGATTATAGTCAACTGAACCTTTTTCAAAAGTATATGCAATCCCAGACATCAATTCTATATCAAACTGACTGCCGTCAGGACGAGTAATTTTCAAAGCATTACCAAGTCCTGTTTGTTCAGCTTTGAATCTAAATTTACCTAAAGTATTATTAAATACAACAGCAGCCTCTTCTTCATCAAGTGATAAAAAATCTGATGGAAGCGTTCTTAAAGCAGGCAACATAGTCACCTGATTATCAAGCTGGTCTATATAATATGAAGAATTTCTTGTAAGAGCTTTATCTAAATCATACTCTTGAGATTCCAAAGAAGTATTGGTGGTGTTTATAATGGACTGAGAATCCAATTCTCCACCCTGTACCACAACTGCATTTTCCTGAAATCGCCCCTGTAAAGTCTGGCCCAGATTTTTTTTTTCAGTATCAGCGGGATTAAACCAGCTGTTATAAACTCCAGTGTACTGCTCTTCTGTTAAAGTTGGTAATCCATTGTCCTTTCTTAATTTATCAACCCAATACTTGGGGTCTTGAGCATTAGAAAGCTTTCTTAACCTTTGCTCATCATAAGGTTTTCCAGACTTGTCATACAGAGAAACAAAATAGCTGTATATTTTTTCTTTGTCTGGTGGGTTTGGGTCTACAGACGCAGAAGCTTGCTCCACAGAATTAGTAGATGGTTGATTTGTGTTATCAACAACAGGAGTTGAACCTGTATTTTGTTCCATTTTATTTTCTTCTTTCACAATCATAATTAATTCATAGCTCTTGTGTAATATTCAAATGCAGCAAGCCAATTTTGGGTTCCGCCTTTTTCTGCGTCAGAATTATATCCAGCACGACTTAAAACTTTTCTAAATGACTTTTCTCCAGAACCTTGTTTCCAGAGCATTTGATATAGACTGGGTAATTCAGAAGAGTCAACTAAATAAAAATCTTTTCCAGATTTTGTTTCTGCTCTCTGTAATGACGCTGTAGCGCCACCAGTAGTAAGTGTACCAGCGGCCATTGCTGTTTTCGCAAAATCAACATCTCCTTCAAGAAGAATCATTGCTGGAACATTTTTGCCGCTATTATCTACGCCTTCATCAATAAATATAATGTTATTTAGAGATTTTAATTTTCCACCAGTAACAGTAGTGCCTGCTAAATCTTGAGTTACATAGTTTTTTATTGCATCACCAGTCTTAATTGGCGTTGATTGATGAACAACACTAAATCCACCAACAACAAATAGACTTCTTTCAGAAATAATTTTCTGCCCTTGTGTTAAAGTAGTTGTCCCAGGTATAGACCGCCCTCTACTATGTATATTTAGTAAACTATCTCCATAACCAGAAGGTTGAGTTCCACCCGCCTCTGCAATATATCCAGCACCAATCATAAGTTTGTTGTTTAAATATGTAGAGTTTATAGGAGATGATACAATTTGGTTATTAACCACCTGGTTCCATGATGCTTGATTATAAGAAGATGTAGAAGCACGACTACTGGTATTTCCAGTATTAATAAAATCTTTGTAGTCTTTATATTTAACATCAAAAGCATTGAGGTATTTCCCCCTCATATAAGCCTTTGCTAACTCTCTTTGCTCATCTGTAAGTGTAATTTTTCCATTACCCTGTGTTTGCAACACAAGAGGGTCATATGTAAAGTTTAATGCATCTCCATTAATGTCATAATACTGAGCTATTTTTTGAATATTACCTTCAGAATCTGTCCAAGAGAAAAACCTATTCTCATCTGAATTAACTTCATCTAAAAAACGAGGTCCTTTATAGTCTGGTTGCCAATCAGCCTTAGCTCCGACATAATCATGTAAGATGGCTGTCATCTGCTCATCTGTAAATGTTTTTAATTCTTTCTCAACCTCACCAATCATATCAGCAAAGTTTTGAGGAGCCAATGTGTAGCCATAAACCATAGTTCCAGAATCAAATTGACCTATCTGATTGTATGGCATATCCGTAATTTGGCCAGTTTGTCGGTCTACATAGCTAAAACGATTCCCTATATTTTTCATAAAATTACCAACCCTCTTTGATGCATCCACCGTTTCTATCTTTTTAAGTGATGGATTTAGAAACTCATCCATTGGCATAGAAAAAGTTTTGGTTTCCGTGATAGGAAGCCCTGTGTTTGGGTCAAACATTGGATTACCGTTTTGGTCAACAGATTGCACCTCCTTAAATTTAGTGACGTGCATTACGTTATTTATTCTGTTGTATTGTAATCCCTCTTCGGCTGGGCGATTTACCATCACTGGAGCCCCAGTATTATCAACCTTTACACTCCCATCTGGGTTATAGGCGTATGTTTTAAATATTTCTTTTCTTAAATTAGGGTCATTATGCCAAATTGCATTTTGATAATCAATTGATATAGAACTATAATCTCCTTTTTCGACTCCATCAAGAACTCTCTGTATGTTTTCATCATGCACCTTAGAGCTATTAACCATCATCATGTTATCAGTCTCTAGTCTAGATGCTATTGCCGATACTTCTGATAATGACATTCTATTCTCTCTATTAGCTTGGTGGGATTCAGCCAAAATTCTAGCATTATCTCTAGCTGCATGTTGAATCAGTTTATCATGCTGGGTAATACTAGTCGCCGTAATCTTTTGAGCAATTTCTGAGAGTTGAGCAGCTTGCTCATTTCTTCTTTTTTCTATCTCTAAAGTTGTAGCAGCTATTTGTGCAGAACCCTGTAAAAGCATCTTCCCAAGCTCATCGAAACCTCCTAATATTGGCTGTGTAACTGTACCTCCGTAATATGGCATATCTAAATATTTTTAACCCGTTTTATCACTAAATGCATGCGTGGTTACTCCTTTGGTTGATAAAGCCTGGTCTCTAGCAATTCCTCCACTAAGTGCCAGGCTGCCTAAGTCTTTAAAAGCGCTAGATTGCATTTGCATTCCTGCCATTTTTTGCTGCTTCAACGAAGATAATTCCTCCATTTTTCTAGCCTCAACGATATCTCTTAATCGCTTCTCTTCCTCAACCTTCATTGCATCTACTTGAAATTCTTTCTCCATTTGAGAAGCAGTTGTTTTCATTGACATTTCACCAAATTGACCAAGGCCACTTTGCATCATAGCCATTGCTGAAGCAGCATCCATTCCTTGAGCAACATCAGTTACTCCAGCAAGCATTTTTCCTTCTGAAATTCTAGCTTGTCTTTCTGCTTCAAGAGATGGCTTTAAGTTCTCTGCCAAATTAGTTAGCTCTTGATGTCTGAACTGAGCTAGTTTAGCGTCAGCTTCTTTTTTAAGCTTTGCTCCTTGGAAAAACTGAGCGCCAGCGCCCAAAGCCCCAATTCCCATTCCTATTGCGGTTAATAAAGCCATTTATTGTAGTTTTTTATAATTATACAAATATACAAATTTTACATGTAACTCTTGAACACCTCTGCATTAGAACCATAGAGTTCAACAAAACCAGTCTGATTATTGAATAAAGTTATTTTAGCATGATATCCACGAAGTCCATATGACTCTGACTCAGAATTTTTAACTATATAGCAAAAATCACCAACAGAAGGTAAAGTAGCTGTAGAATCTACGGTTATTTCTTGTCCAGAAAAAGAATCTACAATACCAATTAAAGCGGTCGCTCCACCTGATAATTGAACCCATAATTCATCTCCACCTTGTCCATCAACATTATTAGCTGATACTTGATTCGGAATATTTACGCTAAATCCATATACATTAGCGCTATTTGCAGTTTGCAACTCTCCAATACCCAAAACAGAAAGTTTATTATAGTTGTTTTTGTCAGAACTATTTCTTCTTATATAAGAATATCTTATTCCTTCCTTATCCTCAAACTTTAAATTTGTTGAACTACCTATAGAGCCAAATTCCAAATCAGAAGACAAAGTTGCCCACCATCCATCAGAATTTGTTTCCAGTCCAATGGTTTTAAATAATTTGATATCAGACGGACTTTGGTTTGAAGAATAAGTTATACTACATCCATATGTTGTTCCATAAAAATTTGTTCTAGTATTATTTTCATCATGAACATACAGCTCACCCCCTTTAAAGGTGTAAAACCTATTCCCCAGACGCTCCATCCACTCTGGGACATACGAATGAAATGAAGTCCACGCATTGTAGACCTCATCAAAAGTTATTGTTTTTTGTCCTACTGGTAATGCCATATTAATCGTCTAATATTACTGGCCAGGTTTGCCCACTTGGAGTAAATCCTAGCGTGTTAAGTGAATCTGTGATATGATACAAGTAATAATACTGCCATTGGTCAAATCTGTCTGTTGTAGAGCCTGGCTTAAATGGAGCTGGAGTTGTGCCTTGAGCCGCTCCTGGGCCATCCTCTATATTATATTTGTAATGTAGAATATGGTTGCTTCCACCAGATATACTAGCTAAATTCTGCGTAGACTGAGTATAGCCTGGAGTTGTTCCAGTTTCCATAGCTGCCATAAAATCTTGGAAGCCTTGATACCCAGCAACATTCATAAACACCCCTCTATAGAATCCTGAGTTACTTCCGTTTAACGCTTGAACAGATGATTTTAAACTGGCTATATCAGAAACGGCAAGTGTGTTTGGCGAAGATGGTAATGATTGACCTTGTCCAACAGCATAAGGGCTAGCTTCGTCTTGGAAAGACAATACAATTACGTTAGACGCATCACTCGGATAGTTGCCGTTATTTACGAAATCACTATTCATAATCATTCTCATCGAACGCTCAGTTGCATCAGTCACAATAGTAACTTTATCGTCATACTCATCACTTCCATTTGTTGCTGGGTCTGTATTACCTTGGCTTTCAGTTAATCCAGTAGCATATAAATCTTGAAGCACAGATTTCAATGAATCTCCAACCATAGTTTGAAGTGGAATATACGTTCCAGTCATTGAGCCAGTGGAATCAAAAACTAAGTAAATATAAGTGTCGACAGAAATAGCTAATGCTTCTGTAGTCACTGTTGCTTCTGCTGTACAAGTTCCTCCCCTGTCAACAATATATGTAAATGAATCATTTAGCGGCTGGCCAGATGTATGGGTGTATGTAATGGTGTCATTCGCATTAACAACAGCTGTCCCGTAAGAAGGAGGTGTCCCTATTGTTATTGTGTATGGAGATGGGAAAGTATCGTTTGCAACAACATCAATTACAACACTACCTCCCTCTTCAATTCCTGTTACAGAATCATCTACAAGAATTGGAAGCTCATCAATATAATTATATACAATATATAATTTCTGGCTTGTGTTTTCTCTGTTGAAGGTAAATGATATTGTACTCTCTTCCTCTGTAGACGTTGTGGTTGTTGTAATTATTGGGTATGCAGCCTGGTCAACAATATCTTGCACACTCATTCCAGTTGCCCCAGAAACCAAATAACCCAAGCTATTACAAGGGCCGAATGTTCCTGTGTGATTGCCAAGTTGTTTTAAAGAAGATACTGTAACGATATCCCCATTAGCTGGTATAACATCAGAACCTACAATTCCTGTAACAGTTTCATATCTAGTTAACTCATCAGCCTCAAATATATCTAAGTCTGAATTGTAAATATTCCCATTATCGCCATCATGTTTATATCTATTTACTATTGTTTCTCCTGCCTCTCCAGCATCATTAACAACAATAAGAACAATATCCATAGTTTCAGGGACTGGGCAAATATGCGTTATACTTACATTCGCTGTTGTAGCTGGAGATATGGTTACGTCTGCAATGTTTGTAACATCTAAATCTTCTTGAGTTACTGGGAATGTTATACTTCCAGTACCAGTAAGACCTGTATTGTTATATGTATTTCCATTATAAACAACAACGATATCTATAGCCCCAGATGTTGTGTAGGAAATAGTAGCTGTTCCAGGATAGGAACCAACATTTAAGTCGTATGAGAATGGAGCTCCTAATTGTCTTGTAAATGACGAAGCACAATTCAATACCAAAGGAGCTTGTGGTCTTTGCTCATCGCCCATTGTTAGCACATACTGATTGTATTTAGGGTCAAACCCCCCTATATTGTAGCTGCCTTTATTTCCATAAAGCTCCCTTTTAAAGAAAGACTTCATTCCATATGACGATATCGGTGTCAATCCATCGCCCCCAAGCCTTAGTACGGTTCCTCTATTTGCGTCAGTAAAGTACATGCTCCCCTCATAGTGGCCAAAAGACTCTGGGTGTACGGATATTCCATACTCGCCAGTAAAAGGAACGTCTTGCCCAAGAACTTGTTCTATTTGAGACAAGCTTCCGCTTCCATCTGGGCTAGTCAATATGTTTTTCCCGTAAAGAACTTTTGAAACCCTATCCTCTTGGAATACAATTAAATCAGACTCTCTGGCAAAAATCTTTTGAATAGAGCCATATTTTATATCCATGTATTTTGTTATGCCTCTACTAGCATTAAACTCATTAAGAGTATTGTACCCTGTATTTTCGTTAAAAGCCCCGCTATAGATAAGTTTGTTTTTATCTTCTCTTCTTTCATATCCTTCTATTATAGCAATATTTGGCCTAGACTTTATATCATAAATAGGCTTAAATCTATCATCCTTAATCCTAATGCTTTCAACCCCGTTCCCAAAGCTAAAACAATTACCAAATCCCAAGTCACAAATAGCTGGAACAGAAGCCGTCTGGTTTTGAGTGTTTCCTTGATGGTATCCAGAGTCATTTATAAAAAATGTTTCTTCTGTTTCATAATAAACATCATCATCAACATCAATAGCCTCTGTCTCAAAAACCAAAAGACCGCTTATTAAAACAAGGTCTATTGTTGTTGTTAACCAACTTTTTTCGGTATTAGAAGTCCGTTCGTTTGTAATCACTCTCATTACAGTTCTGCCGGTTGAATCAGATGGATTTTTAAATATTATAAACCTAAAGTGTTTACTTGGGTTTGTTGACGGAATTATAAATTCTATAGCATCACTATCTCCAGAATACGATAATGGGTTACTCTGGAATGGAGTTTCATTTTCAAGCCATTGAGCAAAAGCATTATTAACACCTCCTGTTGCTCCGCTTGTGTAACTCCCATTTACAGTATATTTTTTATTAAAAAAGAAGTTTGGACCACCGGCGTCAGATTCTTCGTACTTTAAATCTATGCTAATCTGAGAGCCAGTGCCCAGTTCTTGGTCTATATAAGTTGAAGTATTGTTATCATATACTTGTAAAAGCCCCTTTGTACTATCCCCAGTGCTATAAAACCCTAAATCAATTCCAGGAATCCAATGTGCATTATAACCAGAATATATGTATTTAATTTTACTTCTGTAGTGATATGTTATAAAATTGTCTTCATTAAAGTCCATTGTAAAGTTCAACGGACGTATTTTCATGTAAGTCCCAGATTTTTCTAAAATATCATTGCCATCAAGCCATCCTTTTTCTCCAGTAGCCTCGTCTGCTGCATTTTTAGTAGTCACCTCTAGAACTTTAGTTTTTACTTCCTGGTCTAAAGGCCCATTATCGTCAGACTTTACAATTAAAGTTTGCCCAGCTTCTACTTTGCCTAAATTAGCTCCCTGCAATAAAACCCATCGATACAGCCCATCTTCATAAAATATAGTCGCATATACATTATAGTGATGCCCTTTATTTACTTTTACAAAAAACTTGTATCGGTCAGCCCAATATGGGGCTTTGTGATTTACAGCTACCTGAAGCTTGTTTATGTTTACACTTTTATCCGCAGAAACAAATACTTCATTTGAAGTTTCTCCAATAGATTCTTTCGGTAATAAAATACTAGAATACCTTCCATATTCATCTAGATAAACCAATCCAACTTCATAACTACGCAAAGACTTACAAGAAACATTACTAGAGTCTTCTCTAATAGCCATTACAGAGGCAGTTGTGAATTTAAACTGTTCTACTTCATCCGTAAAATCTATATCATTAGGGTCTGCTGGAGTATTATCTACTTGATGCGTTATGGTTGGAGCTAAAAGCGTAAAGGAAGTTGCTGTACTAGCGTCTAATGAAAATTGACCATATGTAACATCTACTGTGTCTGGCGGGCTAGTTGTTGTTACAACAGCGCCAAAGCTACCACTCAAACTTGTTAAAAAGTCTAAAAACTCTTGAGAGGCAACCATATCTGTAACGGAAGCATAGTCCTGAGATAAGATAAAAGCGTTTTCTAAATTAGCGTCTCCATTGAAATATGTATTTGGCTCTGTTCCTACCTCGTCAGACTCCAAAACAATAACAGCGGTTAAAGTACTTCCCTGTGTTAAATCTATATCTGTAAAATCGAAAGTAATTTTAGTGTCGTTTGCAGATAATGTGTCATCTAAATTATCACCTTCTTGTGAAGTGGAAATTAAAGAAACATTGTAATCTATTCTGATTTTTTGATTACCACCTTCTTCTTCAACTAAATCATATTGAGAAGTAGTATTCCCGTAAACAATTCTGTCATTTATAAAGTCTTGAGCTTTTGCCGTCAACGGGATATCATCAAAAATCCTAAAAACCTCATCTTGAGGGAGTGTTTTGTATATTTTTTTATTAGCAAACTCGTAAGTCTGTGTCGAGTTGTCCGGCACACTACTTTCTTCTTTATTTATATTGTCAACGATATAAATAGTCGGGTCTGTAGGATATTTAAATAATAACTGAACATCTGTAACTCTATGGTCTCCAGAGCTATATGATATTCTATAGCCATTAAAAACATTTTCCATACCATCATTCTCCATAGAAGTCCAGTTAATGGCAAATTGTTTTGGGCTAAATTTAAAATAAGTAAATGAAGACGAGGCAGAATAACCCCCATCTAAATAACGATATCGATATGCAAATGCAAAAAAGTTTTCTTTTACTGCGTTTTCTGTAGGAGTTCCTGTATTAAATGGAGTGACTGTAGGGGCTGTTTGTGGCGCTTTTTTATATAAACAGATATCGTCTTCGAAGAAATTGTTTATTCCATACGTTTTTCCTCGTTCAATATCCACCATTCTAGGTTGATTCAACCCGTCTGTAAACAAAAGTAACTTTGTTTTTTTTGATGTATTATAAACGACATTTACCCCTGTAATCTTATAATCTTTACTAAAATTTAATACCTGACTTCCAGAAGCTCTTTCGTCTGCAAGAACAGTTGAGGTAATATCGTTTTCTACATCATATTCAAATATATATGAGTACCCCAGGTCATTTACAACAAACCAATAAATTTTTTCTTCTGCCTCATCCGACACAGAGCCTATACATTCTGGATTATTAGATAATCCTAGCTCAGTTAGCCTTACATTTCCTCTTTCGTTTTCAAGAGCCCCAGCATCAGACCCAGCTGTGTTTAACACACGAACATTCAAGGCGTTGGTATATTCGCCATTTGGAACAAGACGCTCATCAACGTCTTTGTTCATTTTACCAGTATTAAATAAATTTTGAATCTTCATATTACTTAATCCACTTGTCTCTTCCTCGTAAAATTTGAGTAAGTTCGCCTAGGTTAATAGAATTTAATCGAATCTTTGTGTTTCTTAATGACGCAGAAGCCTGTTTTTGGGCTCTACGAACAATATATTCTTGAACTCCGAATTTTTGTTTCAAAATGCTAGAAACTAAATAATCATACATGAAGTTCTCTGCTAATTTATGAACTTTTATCTCATCATCAGCCAATCCATACATACCATCAGAAACATATTCTATAACAATGTTTTTCCCGGACAAGTCGGAACTAAATAATATAAATCCTTGATTTTTATCTATAACATAGCTTCCATTGTGGTTTGAACTTGCAGTGTCCATTCCAAATCTTTTCCCTAATAAATTAGTATCTGGAGCAATAGCGCCTGTATCTGGTTGGCTTCTCCAATTTGTTTCAATAACAGGAGTACCAGTAAGTGCATTATCATTATTATCCATCAAGATATTCTTTTGAGCAGAGTTGTCTTGAAGGTAACTAGTTGGAGTGGCTGTGTTATAGTTTTGTCTTATTTGATGTGTTAGACCATCGTCTCCTACAAAAGATATTTTTACAGGGCTAACAAAATCGTGTGGTAAATGCATTTTTAAATTGTCTGGCAATTCAGCTTCAAATCCACGAATTTCCCTTAAAGCATCGTAATGAATTTCCTGAAGGCCGCGTTTTGCATGAAACACAACTTCATTTCTGTCAGCTTTATTAATAACCTTATCATCACCAACATAAGTCAATAAAAAGTTATTTATAATATCATGCAAAAGCAAATACTGGTAAGTACCCCAGTTTTCCCAAGTAGGATTATTACCATTATTTTGATAGTATTCTCTTTGGTCTATATGTGTTCCGATAATTGGCATAGGTTATGAATTTTCTTTAGTATACTCAAGTTGTTCTTGTTGAGATGCGACTTGTACAATATCAGCCTCCCTAATACTTAATCCAGCATATTTACAAATCTTGATAATCAATTCCGTCTCATCTTCCTCAGATATTTCAAAATTAACAGAGCTATCAGCGTTGTATACTGGGTCTGAACTTAAAGTTACATAGCCCCAATGCGGGTCTGCTGGCTTTCTAATGTAATTAGCAATAATAGGGCTGTCGTTTTTAGCATTAGGATTGCCTTGTATGCTCAATGGTCTTACATAAATATTATCTCCTCTCCTAACATAAACTGGGTAGAAAACAGACGGTCTTGTCAAATTGCTGTTCACAATCATATCAAATTTGTGTGCAGAAATCG
>Ga0222716_10001968_pt1 | contig 16865 bp, 22 predicted proteins | sample C33_13DmetaG_FD_165044 | JGI IMG/M metagenome (GOLD analysis project Ga0222716, IMG submission 165044) | Estuarine water microbial communities from San Francisco Bay, California, United States - C33_13D | ecosystem: Environmental > Aquatic > Marine > Unclassified | place: USA: California... | reverse complement strand
GGATGTTCACATGATGGTCTTTGCTAGTTGGATGTTCATATCCTTTATAAGGTTCTAAGAATTTTAATATATCTTTTGCCGAATCTTTACTTGTAATCCCATTGGTTTTTAACAATGCTGTCCTTGTATTCCAGCCGTTGCCTTTTAACTTAGCAACAAATCCATTCAGTGTTCTTTTGTGATCTAATTCATTTAATATATCTTGGACTTCTGCTTTGTTGTTTGCAGGCGTTAAATTAACCAGTAAGTCTGCAAGTTTGTCTCTTTTAACATTATCTTTAGCATCGTCTGATTGATAAAATTGCCACATCTTACTAGCAATAATATCCATATTTTGCGGAGTCAGATACTCCGGTTCTTTAACTATGTCTTGCCTGAATAAAGTATTCACCCCTTTCTTTAATCTTGCTACGTTTTGTTTGTCAGTACCATCAAAGTTATAATTTTTCATACCGGCTAAAGCCAGTTTTTCTATGCTATCAGTGTTTAATTGTAATTCTTTGGCAAACTTTCTAAATGCACCAATGTTTTTAGCACTAACAGGTGCTCTGTTATTACCGTCTGCTATATCTCTTGCTAACAATGTTATTGCTGATCCAAATCTATCTTGTGCTTTGTCTAATTCGCCTGCCGCTCTCTTGCTTGGTGCCATACTGTTGGGTTTCATATAACCTTGTATTGGCTCGCGTTCTTCTGCTTCGCTTACATCAAATTTACTGCCAGTACCTTTTTCGTAATCCTTTATGCTCTGTTTCCATTCTTTATCTGCTTCTGGACTACTTAATTTTTCATAGTTTTGTAAATACTCAACACTGGCACTTAGTAATTTAATTACATCAAAGTAATCTTTTTTACCCACAATGCCTTTTGCGGAGTCTATTATTTCATGATTAACTACTTCTAAATCTTTTAATTTTTTAGGATCTATTTCCTGTGACTTACGCAATAATCTAAATACTGCTTTAACATATTCTGGTCTAAAAGCATCTTCATCATATCCTGCTTTCATTATGGTGGCATATCTTACAGATGCTTTAACAACTTTCTCATACATTGTGTTATAGTCTACACCGCCGGCAATTCTAAACTCTACAAGGTTATTTCCTGAGTCGCCATCAGTTTCGCCTTTAAAATGTATGCTGTTAAACTTACCGGTATCTATGCCTTTTGTAAGCATCTTCTCAAATTCTTCAAAACTTTTTGCATCACCACGTTTCATACCTTCAGCATGTCTTAATACATTTTGGTATTGGCTTTTTGTGTAACTGTTACGCAATCTACCAAACTCTGCAAGTAAGTATTCATCACCTAAAAGCAATGCCATTTTTAATTTATTTTGTTCTTTTCCTTTGCCTTGCCAACTCATTGTGACGTGTAAACCTGTAGAGTTGTTTGTGCCAAAGTTTTCTTCACTCCAGTCAAACAAACTCTTCATTTCTGTAAGCATTTTTCTAGGTGAATCAAATACTGGCGAAATTAATTCTGCACCTGTACCTTCGTCAGGTTCAATACTGCTATCAGTTTCTACTGACCAAGCAGTTGTAGTATTTGTGTCTCCGTAATCTCCTATTTCCGGGTAGTTTGTGAATGAACTATTATCTCTGATCCATATATTTAGTTCATCTGCAACACCCTCTACATCACCGCTACCACCACCATACTCATAACCATAATCATTTAGGAAGTCACTCATATAAGTGTAGTTGTCATATATCCAGTCTTCCGTATAGTAATTGTCTCTTGCGGCTTCTTTGGCATCATCGTCTAGATCATTGTCTTCTTGTACATCCAATCTTAACCATTCTAAATATGCTTCTTCGTATTCTTCTTCAACATATTCTCTGACCCAGTTCATATACTCCCAACCATCTTCTTCACGGTTCTCGTATTCCTTAGGATCGTCTTCTTCAAAATCTTTTTTGTATTGCTCTATTGCTTCTGAACTTGGTCCTGCATCGCTATCTATAAAGTCATTTAGGTAATCTTCATCTTCTCTGACCTCATTTACTTTATCTTCTATAATATCCTCTAGGAACTCGTCTTGTCCTTTAGTATACAACCAGTCTTCAAAGTCTTCCCATACCTGATCTGGCAAATCACCGTATTCGTATTCTACATCACTGATAGTCATATCATCAACGTCTTTACCTCTGCCCTCTACACTATAGAAAAATGTTTCTGCTTCAAAACCACATTTTACAGGAGCATCTAAAGCCGCTGTTGCTATCTCTTTTTTGTTAAAGTTGATTTCAAATAATTCCTCAGGTTGCTCTTTTAATCCTTTTTTAGATAATTTTTTAATCTTTCCTTTTAGTTTTCTAATTTGAAATTTTTTACCTTTTTGCTTGGCTAATTTTTTTAGTTTACCTTCTTGTACTTCTGGAAAAGAAATTTCTGCATCTTTATCAAATACTACAGGTTTATTATTTTTATCCATAGCAACTACTACATCTTCATTATCATTAGGTAAAGATGTTTTATTACCTGAAGGAGAAATAATCTTCAACTCATTTCCTTTTTCATCTGGGAACACAAAATCCTTTTTAAGCTCACTTGCTTTAGATTTCATCATACTGATATCTTTAGTATTAATAGAAGGTTTACTTGTACTAGGTTTATTAAAACTTGATTTAGGAGGCTTATTTAAATTAGATTTACTGGGTTTATTAATAATGCTACCAGACGATTGATTAGAAACCGATGTAGAAGAACCCGGTGTCATTCCATATTCTTTTAGTAATGTTTCGATAGTTCTAATATCGTTAAACTTCATTATCTACGTCTCATTGGTTTGTTTAAAGTCTTTAACCTTTTAGATGCTGGATTAGTTCTTTTAGTTCTTCTTGCCTTAAATGCCAATCTTCTGCCCATACCTGCTTTTGTTCTTTTAAGTGTAAGCCTTTTTTTCATATCTATAGGTTTACTGCATTGTGCCGCATTTGAGACAACTCTACCTTTACGTCTACCAGATGTACAACGAACTGCTCTTTTAACAGTATTACCCATTCGGCGCCAGACCATTCTTCCTTCCACCAGATTATCGTCTGTGAATTCTTCTATTCTCATAGTACTTTCATTAGTAAACCTACTACAGTGGTCATTAATGTTGTAAATGTTAACCCAACAATAGCAATAATCCAACTTTCTAGTTTATCTAATCTTCCTTTTGTTGTTTCTTTAAATTCTCTAAGTTCTGCTGTAATACTTTCTATTCGTAACATATCAGCAATTATGTGTGCTTCTATATTACCACTTTCAACATATGGTTTAGTTGATAATTCCGTTTTTGGTCTTTTAGGCATGTTTTACTCTATAATAAGTCTTGTTTCGTAAATTCCATATTAACTGAACTCTTGGTATCAATTGTACCGCCATTCAGCACTATTCCGTTCAATTCATCTTTTAGTGTGTCTATTGTATGTACACTCTCTCTTTCAAAAGCAAATTTAAATATCCAACCTGCTCCTGTAATACTTGGTGCTCCATAATTTTCTAATAAATTTTGGCCTACACCATTTAATGCTACAGGGTTATTCATTATAATAGGCTGTGCTCTTAGCCCTATTACTTGAACAACACTTTCAAAATCTTTTTGTGTGTCATCTGCAAAATCTCCTGTTCTTGAGATATCCAGTGAAGTAAATAATGTATAATATTCTATGTTGCTAGATAGTACTTCACTACTACCCATTGCTCCACTTCTTGTTAAACTCATGTGTGTCTCCTTGTATATTACTATTTATCGACTTTGTATTTTCTTTAGTCAAAAAAAATCCCCACGTAAGTGAGGATTTTAAATATTGTCTTTAAACTATTAACTAGTAAAAGTTGCTACTACAGTAACACCCGCAACAGATGGAGTTGCCCCACCTTGTACTGCGATATGATCACCGTTTGCTACACCTTCAACTCCAGCGATTGTTCCGCCTTCGTTTTGGATTTCTAAACATGCATCTTTAACTGAAACTGTTCCAGTATTAACTGAACAGATATATGTTAATGGTCCTAATCCACTTGACGCTCTAACGTCTGCGTTTGGGTTTGCTTGTGCCATTTTATTCTCCTATTAAATTAGAGCTTTCGCTCCTTAGTAATATTTATCTTTTTTACAGAAAAAAAAGGCAGTAAAATTATACTGCCTTATCTAAATTTTTAAAACTTAGAATGAAACGTCAGCAATAACGTGTGCCGCAATGTCACCGTTTGCTAAGTTGTCTGCACCTTCAACTATCATTTTAACTGTATCGCCTGATACTGCGCCAACTTTAAGTACTGAAAGGTTTAAGTTTTGAACAGAGCTAACTAGTCCTGTTAATTGAGTTGCTGAAATATTTCCTGCTTGTTGTTGAAAACTTTTAAGAAATATATCTTTACCTATAAATTCGCCAGCCACCGCCGCTCTTCTATCTGTTTGTGCCATTTTATTCTCCTATATATATTATGAAGTATTAACTTCTATATACTTATTTATCTTTTTCTATTATACTTTATAGTATCAGGATTAAATAAATTTGATAAATTTTTACCCACATCTACACCAGATCTGAAACCTTTACTTAATCCTTGATCTATTATGGGTAAATAGTCTTGTAGTTCGTCAGGTAACTTATCTCTTGCAACCTTAACATACTGATTACCACGAAATTTATCGCTATACTTTTTAGGTTGATGACTTACCTGTTTTGCTTGTTTGGGTTCTACAGTATCCTTTTCAGTATCATCAAATCCACCAACTTTATTATTAAATTCTGGATTATCCATCACTGAACTTGGGTCTTTGAATCCTAACTGTTTTAAGGCTCCACTGATTGCTTGATGTTGTGAAACGGTTCCTTTAAATAATCCAAAAGCAATTTCGGCCGCTCTGTATGCATCAAGTCGCCTATAATAAGGATGGATTTGTCCGCCCCTGTGGCTAATATCTTGAATTATTTCTTTCTCCATATCTGTTACAGATTTTGCTGTTTCTATTTCAGTAATTATTTCGTATATTTTCATTTTTGTCTTTGCCTTCCACTTGCCCAATAACCTGCTATTGCACCAAGTCCTGTTCCTGCTTTTTTATATTTATCTATATTTTTACCTGTTTTTTGTGCTAATTTCTTACCTGCGTAACGGCCTGCTACGGCACCGGCCACGGTACCAGCAACTCTTTTAGTTGTACTAGGCTTTTCTTTATCTGTAACTATATATTTTTTATATCGTGTCATTGTGCTCAATGGGCTTAACATCTCACTTCCTTTTGCAATACGTCTAAATTCTTGTGAGATAGATGTAACAACCATTTGTCTTGCTGTATATTTTAAATTCGCCCAGTCACTTACTAAACGTCTCCATCTTTTATATCTTGAATCGCTTATTTTTAATTGTGACTCTAATCTCATAAAGTAGGAATACATTTGACTATTTCTATCATTACCTGCACTTAATTTAGACATATTCATCCAATGCTGTCTATTATTAAATTGTAATGATTTTAAAAATCTTTTACTTTCTATATTGTTTTTAAGTTTAATATTTTTGTTTTCAGGATCGTTAACATGATATGCCAGTAAAAATAAATCCGTAGCATGGGTTCTAAATAAAGTATAAGGACCATATTGTGAGGACTGTTTTGCATATGCTCGTGCAAAATCTTCCTGCTTACTATCTTTAGACATCATCCATACACTTAAAGATGTGAGATATAATAAATCAGCAATCTGTTTTCCAGTTAGATTTCTAAAATTATTAGATGTTCTATACAACCTTGCTTCTGATATTTCTTTATCTATTAACTTAAATTCCATTTTACTTACCTGGCATTCCTGTTCCAAAGTTTAATCTGCTAAATTCTAATCTATCCACAAGTTTTAATGCATTGCCTATTCTATCTACAGCAACAAATCCTTCTTCGCCTGTTACCTCATAACCATTTTCTGTTTCTTTAAATGTAGGTAATTGTCTAATTGTTTCCAATTTTTTTATAATAAGTATTTTAGATTGGATTATTTTTAAGTATAAATCATATACACTTACAATACCTGGTACATGCTCTTTTATAAACTTAACACCTTGTACCAGTTTATCAGTCATTTCGTCCTGTTTAGCCTGTGTTTTATATCCATCTATTTTCTTTTGCATAAAATCTATATATTTTTGTACAAATCCCTGTGCAAACTTTGTGGGTTCATCAAATGCCCCTGCTCTGATATTATTATTTACATGTGCTTTTAATTGTTGTAAGAAATCTTTACCTATTAAATCATTACCTTTTTCTAACCAAGCAAATGTTTCTGTATCTATATTTTTTAAATAACTATCTGCTTGTTTAATTGAATCCATAATACTATTACTTTCATCTTGTGTTAGAGTTACAGTACCACTAAAGTCTTTTATTAAAGCATCTCTGTGCCATACTTTATTACTATTACCTAGTACACTACTATCAAAACCAAATTTAGCAGTTGTATCGGCTAATGTAGGCCCTCCTACATACTCTGTATGCCAAACTATACCCATATCTGCACTTGTAATTTGTTTTGCTAGATCACTACTAGTAGGAATAGCATATACAATAGTATTAGGCTTAAATACTAAACATTCTTCGTCATCTATATTAACTGTTTTTAAATCACTTTTAGAAAATAACATGTCTCCCTGAGCAACTGTGTTCCATGTTAATCCTTTCAAACTCTTTAAGGCTAATCTTAATTTATCCTGTAATCCTTCAGAAGGATGATTTTCTAAAATATCTTTTTCTGTAAAGTTGATTTTTGGCTTTTGTGCAAAAACACCCTTTGTTCCTACAAAAAATTTACCTGTTTGTGGATCTTTACCAGCGACAATGGCAGGTGCTCCGTCCCACTTAGTTGTCATGCTTATAGGAGTTTTAGAGCTTCCTTCTAGCATCTCATGTAAACTATACAAATAATTAATGGCTTCTTTGGCGCCTTGATAACCTTTATTGAATATATTATCTTCTAAATGTTCTAAATGAGTATTTTTATTCTCTGCTTCTAATATAATTTCTTTTAAAAAATTATTTGAAATTTCTAGAAACTTCATTTTACCCTTGTACTTTTTGTACGCGATCTATAGGTTTAACAAATACAAGTCCGCCTGTCTTGGCTTTAATTAGAAAATTATCTTGGGGTACTTCAGTCGCACCGTCTAATGATGGAATACCAGCAGGATAAGAATCTCCGGGCATAGCAATAACTGGGCCTTGTACTAAGTCTCCCTGCATAATTTTTTTATTATTTTTTTCTGCCTTCCACTGAACTATATCACCTACTTTAATATTTGATTTTCGTTTAGCAATAGTTCCTCTGATAAGTCTTTGAAGTCCATCTCCTATTACACCTGATATCTTACCAAGTAAAGATGCATTAGGATCAGTTCTACTTGCAACTCCTAAGGGACCTCCTATTATTTTATTTATAGCACCTTTAACTGATTTCCATGCACCAGGATCAAGTTGTGCAACGCCATCAGGTGCATATCCCTGTGATGCCATAAGAACCATATGTGCTTCACTGTTTTGTGGAATTGCCTGTCCGTCTGATTTTCTTAACCAAACATTATTATTAAGATCGTAAACGAATTTTTCGGTTCCTAAAGTAACTTCTTTTCCGTGTTTGATAGGTACAGCAGTTCCTGGTAAAGGTACATCTTTTTCATTAACTACGATTTCATTTATTAGCATTGTCAATTTCCCTTTGTGATTCTTTGATAACCTTACCAATACCTCGGGAGAATTTTTTAATATCTTTTGCTTTAATGCTATTAATCAATCTATTTTTAAGATCCTTTGCAACTTGTTCATCATAATGTGTTTCAATCTGCTCTATAAGATTGATAGCACTATTGATAACATGCTCTCCCCTATTTGAGACAACATGATTTCTGTCTCTATCAACAGAAATTTGATTTAATTCTTCTAGTATACTGCGAGTCTTACGCATGATGTCTCCATAAATAATGTATAATGCTATTTATCATTATAAATCATTCTTTTTCAAAAACTCTCGCATGTTCATCGCTTGTCCTATAGTATCTTTCTGTTCAGGCTCGTCTGCTTTGATTGTATTGCTACGTTTTAATTGATCTACAAGACTTGTAGTTGTAATTGTGTCTGAATCTTCGTCACCTTCTTGTAAATCTTCAATACGCAATGTATCCGGATCAAATCTCAAATCTACTTTTGTACCAACACCACTACTAGAACGTGTTTTCATAAATTGTATTTGATATCTACCTTTTTCTCGCATAGCATTACTTGTAAATATACCCACAACATTATCTGCTGTTTGTATTTTACTAATACCACCTGCAATATGATGATGATCAAATTCTATTTCTTCTACTGCACCTCTGTTTAACTGCGATGCTGTTACAAATAATAAGTCTCTTTCTACTGCCAAATTACGCAACTCTTCTGAAACATATTTGTCTTTAATAAACAAATCACTACCACTTACTTTAGCACTGATAGGCATCATTAAATCTAAATAATCTACCAGTAAACAGTCTACTTTCTCACCACAAGATATTTCATACTCTCGTAAAAATACTCTTATATCATTTGCATTAACACCATTAGGCATTTGTTTAACTCTTAGTTTTCCAGCACCTTTGGCCTTCATACGAACTTTTAAATCAACATCATCCATGTTACGCATTACTTCCTTAGTGCCATATCCAGACACCATACTGTCTAATCGCATACTAATAAGTTGTTCACTAAGCTCTAAACTAATATATACTGCATTCATACCTGCTAAGGCCCAGTTTACTGCGAAGTTTTGTAAAAATAAACTTTTACCTGCACCGGAACCACCAGCAAAAATAGTCATTTCTCCTCTATTCAGGCCGCCATATAATTTATGATCTATACCTTTCCAACCTGTACTAATTGCGCCTGCCTGATCTTTGATCCATTGTAACCTTGCTTTAGGGTCTTCAAAATATTCTATACCTAAGTCTTTAACTAAGCCTACCTGACTTGCTTCTTTAATTTTATTTTCTACAGTACCATAGTCTTGATTCTCTAATAAATCAGTACTTTCGATAATTGCTTTCTCTAATGCTTTATGTCTACAAAAAGTCTCAAACTCATTCATAAACCATTCATGATGATCAGGAGTAACATTTGGTATAGGGTCTAACTGTATTCCCGCTACTGCACTAACCTGTTCTGGTGTTGGGATAGCATTAAAATCTGTACTATGAGATACAAATAGTTCTACTGCTTTTCTATACTTCATATTAAAGTATGCAGGATTTACAATGTTCTGACATCTTGCAAATAAGTCAGCATCGCTCAATAAGAATCTTAAAAATAATTCTTGTGTTTCTTCAGTGTATTGTTTTATATCTGCCATGTTTTTTCTATCTCATCTAATATATATCTTGATACTAATTTATGACCCGCTTTGTCTGGATGACTATCACTGGTACTTATTATGTTATTTCCTGCTATAATACTAACAGGCTTTATAAACTTACCTGGTGTAATAATGTCAACATTGTTTTCATGTGGCATACACCTAGAGCTCATTCCTGTAAATAGATAATTCACATTATTTTGATTGAAATATGCTATTGCAGTATTCACTAGGTTAAATGTCTCCTGCTCAACAGTTTTTATTGTTCTGTGAAGTAGAGAATGCTGTATAAAGGTTGTTACTTTTTTGTTTAATTCCGCCTGATCTATATCCTGTCTATTAAAAGATCTATCATCTAAAACAACATCATTCTTACACATACCTATCCATGTATCAAATTCTGCATCATACCATTCATCTCTAAACCAATCTGATAACTGTATAACAAAAAATGTATCATCATATGCATGTGTTTGTATGTATTCTATTGTACGTCTAATTATTCTTTTATTACTACTACCTATCCAACTTTCATTTATAACATCATAGTCTTCAATAAAATCCGGCCATGCTGATTTATTTTCCAAGGTATTACCATAACTAAAACTACAACCATTTACATATACTTTCATTTAATGGTCATGTCCTATATGTACGCCAAAAAAGTATCCTATTGCTAATGATATAGGAACTATGACTAATAAGTCTAAGAGCCAATGCAATGCTATTGCAAGGGATATAATCTCTCTCCAATGTGTCTTGCATACATCTTTCCAGTGTTTTATTCTTTCAATCATATCATTTTACTCTTTACTTCTATTTTAAGTTTATTATTTGTTGCATGTTTTATAATACTTCCTACTGTTGCCAGTCTACCATAACGTTGTACGGCATCTGCGGCATCTTTTACATCTACATGCCAAGGCGGGAAACTTACTTCCCACCCTAGTTCAGCGGCCTGCAACATTAATTCTATTCCTGCACTATCTCTATCTGGACATACTATAATTCTTTTGCCTAATTTTTCAATTAAATGTGCTTGTTCAGGACCAATACTATTACCTTGTATTGCTATGCCATCAATCATTATAGCATCAAAGACGCCCTCTGTCACTATAACTATTTCTCTTTGACTATCTGCAAATCTATCTATATTAAAAACATATCCTGCTGGCATATTATGTAAATATTTTGGAGTTTGTTTATCAGGGGGATTTATATGTCTTCCAGTCCAACCAACTAATTCATTGTTATATGTAAATGGAACTACTAACCTTTTCTTATATAAAGAGTCACCGAAATACAATAAAGGATAAAGACCGTATATTTCTCTTTCTATAGCATATTTTTTTACAGGGTGTGTATCATCTAAATTTTCTATACTGGTAACTGATTCTGGAAGTTTAACAGGTTCAAACTTTTGTAAATTATAAACATATTCAGTTTCTTGTTGTCCCTCTAAAACATCAGCATATTTTAAAATTTCTATTTGTACTTTGTGAATATCTTCAGATGTTGCCCCTAACTTTTCTGCTAATTCTTTATATTTCTTACCTAAGGAAGGATTTGGTGCCCAACCTGTTGTAAACCCACAATTAAAGCAATTAAAAGATATTTTTGCTCCAGTTGTTATAAGTCCGCCTCTTTTTCTTTTGTCAGTACACATAGGACAATTCATAGTGTTCCAGCCACTAGGAGTTTTACTTGTCTTTATGGGTAAATTATCCAATAAGAGCCTGTGTACTTGTTCGACTAGAATATCAATATCCATAGTTGTATTATACAGGATATTTAATTATTTGTCAATTAGTTTCTAACGTGAACTTGCGAGATATTACCACTACTTGGGGTATGAATTATTCTAACCCAATTACTATTAACTTGATAGTTTTTATTAATAATATTACTTTCACTTGATAAAGATAGTGTTTCTAAATTAAACCAATCTATACTTGCATCATCGTTTTCAGGAGTACCTTCTACACAACTTCCTTGTACTGTAATGTTACCGGTATAGGCATCAGGGTAAATTGCAATAGTATGTAATGCTGTTTGAAAGTTTCTATCTTGGTTGCCGCTGAATGCTGAAGAAACAAAAATATTAGCGGCATCACCTGCGCCAACACTAGCAGTTTGTGTAAATGTATTGCCAATTTGTGTTTCAACTGGCTCTATACCTATTTCGTCTGATATCTCTATATCAAACTTGATAGCATTATTTTGATTACTAAAGACTGGTTTTTCAATTCCATCTTGATCTGTTTTAGAAACATACATTGTATACATACCTGCATCAACGCTCTGTAAATCTGAACTTTCTAATGTAAGTTTAGCCATACCTATATCACTTGTATTTTCTAAAAGCCTATAAAATATTCTTCTTTTTGTAGAGGGATTGATTAATGTTGCTGTTAATACATCAGAAAAAACATTTTGTAATTTTCTATCTCTGTTTCTTATGTTAAAGAGTATTTCATTTGTAATACCCTTATGTGCTATTAATTTTTTGTTATTCATAGGCCTGTTATCCACATATATACCGTCAGAGTGTACCACTAATTCTATAATGTCGTCGTATAAAAACAATCTGTGATCACCATAACTCATATTTTAAAATTTTTCTCTAAATTTGTTTCTTTATATTACAGTATTTATCATATAATAGACTAAATAGTTTTGTGGAGAAAAATAAACTAATAGAAAAGACCCAAGAAAAATACCCGTTCCTGACTGGTATATCATATGGTGGTGAAGAATACATAGGTATAGTAGTTAATTACGATAATACTATCTTAACATTTTATAATTACGATAAATTACCCGACGAACAAATTAAAAAAATCTTTTTAGAGTTAGGTGATATGTGGTGGTGGGAATCTAATAGACAATTACCTATTGACGTTTTCTTGAATCACGAAATGAAAATATTTCATAAATACCTTAGTACATTTGTAATGAAAGATGTAGAAATATTATTCGGGCCAACAACAAGTCTTCAAAATTTATTAAGGAAAAGAATAAAGAGAAGAGGTGTTCAATTAGTCATTAAACCTAGCGACTAATATTTTCAACCAAAAGATTTAATTGCACAATTATTGCTAAGGCATATCCATAACTGTGACTTTTCTTAAAGAAGTATGTATTGTCTTTGGGTTTAATCCAAACTTCTTTTTCTATGCCAGCCCAGTCTTTACCTACTAGATATCGTTTACCTGGACGAATCATTGCTAAAATCATTGCTAACTGATCTATACTCTTAGGAGGATGTTGTTGAATAATATCGAAATGGTTACTCACATGGAACAGTTGGTCAACTATTTCTTTATGCTCAAATAGTTCCCACATGGGTTCTATAGCAACTAATTTATTTAGATGTGTTTCATCTATAACATCGTTGTATACACCAGCATTTAAAAAATCTACTTTAAACCAACCTTCATCTTCTGCTTGTTTATGATCTATTGTGCTGTAGCCTTCTAATGGAAACTTAGGAATGTTTTGAAAGTAGACACCAGTATTATGTTTGGTAAACTTACCATCATTTTCAATACTTGCAGGTGTATGATTGATTAACTTAAGAAAATCATCTCTATTAGCCATATCTATATCTACATCAAAATCTATTTTCATATTCCTGCTATTTTACATGCTCCTTTAACATCAACAACTTCTTCCTTATTATTTGCAAATAATTTCATCCAAAAAGTTGCATCAATAATATGTTGAATCATTGTTACTTGCTCAGTACTAAATCTTGTTAATAGTTCATCTCCTGTTTCACACAAATATAACATCCAAGGTGATATCTTTGCACTTCTTAAATCATAAACTGCTCTGGAAGTCGAAACTTTAGAAAAATAATCCTGCCAATCACATTCATGTTCTTCTGCCCATTTAGAAAGATAAATTATAGTTCGTTCCAATGCTTTCATTCCTGGTTCTTTTTTTACATACGTTAGTAAGTACTCGTCATAAAGACTATCCTTACTCCAGTCTGCTAACTTTTTTCCATTTTTAATTAACCATTCAGCAAACTGTTCAGGATTTAAATATTCATTAGTTATACAACTCCTTCCAAATTTCACAAAGCCATCATAGTATTGGCTCTTTACAAAATCTTCCTGAGACTTAGGTTTATTAGCAGATGTATTTAACTCATAAAACATTTGAAAAACTCTAAAGGCAAGTCTAGTGTGGGTTAAATCTTTATCAGCAACTCTTCTTTTCTTTATACACATATGAGCACTTAGAGTTCTTTCACTCATAAATGTTTTGTCACACCATTTACAGGTATTACTTTCCGAAGATGTCCTTGATTGATTTGTCATCGTATCCGTGTGATGTTGCTAATTCCTTTAATTCGCTGGTTGTATTTAAACTAATTAGATGGTTTATATCCTCTGCTTTCATGTAAGGAAAGATTCCATATATAAATTCAAATATTTTATTTTTCTTTTTTCTTGCATTGGGCGGTTTCAAATAAGGATGAAATTGTATTTTGCCTGTACCACATGCACTTAATAATAGCCATTGTAATTCAGGGTGTTTACTTACTTCCATAAACTGATAATTGACTAATTCATTTGTCATGAATATATAGTTTGCGGCATCTCTACCTTGTACACTACTGCAATACCTCATCATCATCCAGGCACTAAAGGCTTTCTTTTGTTCTGCTGATAAGCGATCATAGAATCCTCTATCTTTTTTATCAATAGCCGCCATTATATCTTTTAGAGGTATTTGTGGTTTTTTAGGCATTATTCTCCTTCATACTCAATTAGGGTACCAGCATTATAACCCTGCTCAGTTATTTTAGCAAATCCTCCTAAATCAGTCAAGTCAATTACAGCCAAAATTAATATATTTTCTCTAGGAACATCAAAACATTCATGTACTAAATCAGCACATGCAATCGCAGTTCCGCCAGTAGCAATTAAATCATCTATTATTACTACCTTGTCTGTTGTTTTAATTTCTGTATTTTTTTGTATTTCTAAACTTGTACTACCATATTCTAAATCAAAATCTCTTTTGTGTGTTTCATTAGGTAATTTTCCAGGCTTACGAGCCATTATAAATGGCAATTCTAAATCTCTTGCCAATGGTGCCCCAAATACAAAACCTCTACTTTCAATACCAACAATTTTATCAGCACCAAAGCTCATTGATAGTGAAGTTAAATCTGATAAGGATTTATTAAATGCTTTTGGATTTTCGATTAAACTTGAGATATCCCTAAATTGAATGCCTGGTATAGGAAAATCCGGTACTGTTCTTATTGCATCTTTTAAATTCATAATATTTCTCGACTCCTCGAGTTCTTTTAATTGCGGATACCTTGTGTAAGCAGGATGACTATACTTTTTATCCATTAAATAGATCTATCTGTTCCCAAGGCATATCTTGTTTACCAAAGTGCCCATAGTTAGTAGTCTGACTTAAATCTAAATTAAATAAATTAAATCTATCTATTATGCCTTTTGGTGTTAGATCAACTAATTTAATTATCTCTTCTGTGATGTCATTTCTTACTTCTCCGTCAGCATAAACATAAACACTAGTAGGTTCTTTTACACCAATTGCATAACTTAGTTGTACGGTACAGTTTTCTGCCTTGCCACTTGCTACAATATTCTTTGCTAAGTAACGTGCCATATAAGCCGCACTTCTGTCTACTTTGGTACAGTCTTTACCACTAAATGCTCCGCCACCGTGTGGTGCATAACCACCGTAAGTATCAACAATAATTTTTCTGCCTGTTAATCCTGTATCTCCATCTGGTCCACCAATTACAAATCTGCCTGTTGGATTAATTAACCATTCAGTTTTTAATAGGTGTACTTTGTCTTTAACAACGGGCAGTATAATGTCCATTACACGTTCTCTAACGTCTTCTATGCTTAGATCTGCACTATGTTGCGTACTACATACCACTGTCTTAATGTCAATAGGTTTACCAACACTATCATAATTAAAAGTAACTTGTGATTTGCTATCTGGCCCTAACCAATCTGCTCCATTACGTCTAGCACTTTCCAATGCCTTTAGTATTTCGTGGCTGTAATAGATTGCACTAGGCATATAGTTGGGTGTCTCATCACAAGCATATCCAAACATAAGTCCTTGGTCACCTGCGCCAAAGTCATCTGTGCCTAAAGCAATGTCAGGACTTTGTCCGTGTAATTCATTATATACTTTTAATTTTTCCCAATGGAACCCGTCTTGCTCATAGCCTATATCCCTTACTATTGCTCTAACAAGTTTTTCTATATAAATTTTATCAAACTTATCGCTTTTATATTCTCCAGCAAGTGTAACCATATTAGTTGTTACTAATGTTTCGACTGCCGCCCTATGATTTATATTTTTGTCTATAATATATGTTGCCACTGCATCTGATATCCTATCTGCTACTTTATCAGGATGCCCACTACTTACACTTTCACTTGTGAATTCATAACTCATTATAATTTACCTTCCTCTTTCATTTGTTTTCTAATTTTTGTTGCACTAATTTTTTGAGTCTTTTCATCTAAGACTTCTTCTTCTATTTTATAACCTACCCCTCTACCATATGTTATATTCATAATATTTGGTACAGGATAACATCTAAATTTACCTGCGTGTTCATAAAGTTCCTGCTCTATGTTTTCGCATATATCTTCTGCTGTCCATGGATTATCTTCATCTCTTGGCATATCTCTAACCATTATCGCTACTTGTCCATGTTTTGCTAAAGCTCTGTCAAACAACTTTTGATGTCCTTCATGCCATGGTTGGAACCTTCCTAGCATTTGTGTGGTTGGTTGCTTAGGTTGGAATAAGGTATCTTTAATATCCACAGCGATAAGTTTAGCCCATTTTTCTATTGCTTCTTCTGACCACCAATCATCTTCGTTAATTTCAATATTAACATTTATGCTATTGTCAGGAGTTTCAAATACTTTGTTTGTATCCTCATATCGGCTCTCAGATATAGTATTCATCCAAATTACATATTCAGGTAAAAATTTTCTTCTTAATTCATTAGTGGGGCAAACAAAGTCAGCGATAGCATAATTGCCATTGCCTACAGTTTTTAAACAGTAATCATTCATTCTGTTCATTTGTCTTTCTCTACCTTCTGATGAGAAGTCCCAATCTTTAAAAAGTTCTCTTATTTCATCTGCATTGTGCCATTTGGCATTTTCTAGTACTTCAACTAAACGTTTTGCTAACGTAGATTTGCCTGAGCCAGGTAGGCCACAAAGCAAAATTCTTCTATTCATTTAATCTCCAATAGTTTATCTATTTTCTCTTTCCCATTCCACATTATCGTCGTACTCAGCCCAGTAATCTTTCATTGTATCTGAGCCGTCAGCATAGTGACTAGAATTATCATGCCACTTCATATTTAACCAACCTACTTCAGCATCATAACTTTTACCGGTTGAGTCATTATAATCATAATCACAATCTAATTCTACTTTATCATAGTAAACAGAATCTACAAAT
>Ga0222716_10001963_pt1 | contig 16885 bp, 15 predicted proteins | sample C33_13DmetaG_FD_165044 | JGI IMG/M metagenome (GOLD analysis project Ga0222716, IMG submission 165044) | Estuarine water microbial communities from San Francisco Bay, California, United States - C33_13D | ecosystem: Environmental > Aquatic > Marine > Unclassified | place: USA: California... | reverse complement strand
AGAGATGGCTAGGGGACTTAATCTGAAATGGTTATATCTTGGGTATTGGTTACACGATTGTAAAAAAATGTCTTATAAAACTAATTTTCGGCCAATCCAGTTTATGACTAGCGGCCAATGGGGCTACCCGTATCAAAAAGCTTGAGTTCTCACTTTGTACAAATATTTTGCCGTTAACGCCACTAACAGGCATAATCTCATGGCACTTGCTCTATTGAGAGCAACTTGTCTTAAAAATCTAAGGTAGCTGGAAGTATATGGCGAAAGAAGAACACATCGAAATGCAGGGTAAAGTGATCGACACATTGCCAAACACAGTCTTCCGAGTGGAACTAGAAAACGGTCACGTCGTGACCGCACATATTTCGGGTAAAATGAGAAAGAATTACATTCGAATATTAACCGGAGACGCTGTAACGGTCGAACTCACTCCTTACGACTTAACCAAGGGGCGCATCACCTATCGAGCTAGATAGCTACTAATCTGGAAACCCTTCTGTCCGATACGTTCTTAACAAACCATTATGTTGAGACCATAAGGCGAAATCGCTGCAAATCCTCAAGTGTATCAATCCCGATGCCGCAGGGCTCTACTGCGTCGACAACTCTTATAGTATGACCTCTAGACAATCCTCTTAGCTGTTCAAGCTGCTCAAGCCTTTCATAGTCAGATTGCGGAGCCACAACAAAAGTCTTTAAGTAGGAAACTCTGTAGGCATAGATCCCCACGTGTCTTTTATATGCCGACAATACGGTCTGCGTATCTCTCCTCCTATCTCTATTAAAAGGAATCAACGACCTGCTGAAATATAATGCGTTCAGCATGTCGTCTCTGACAACCTTTACTACGTTTTCATCTTTTAAATCCTCCGCGCGAGACAATGGCTCGCACACAGTCACAATATCCGCGTCACTTCTAGAAAGCTCTTTTGCGACTTGATCTATTACTCTACTCGAAATTAATGGCTCGTCTGCCTGAACATTCACAATAATAGTATCGTCACACTCCTCAAGTGCACAAGCAGCCTCATGAATTCTATCTGTCCCCGAATCATGTCGCCCCACAGTTATAGATACACGCGCACCGAATTGCTGAGACGCACTGGCGATCCTTTTATCATCGGTAGCGATAACAACCTGCTCAGCACTACTCTGCGCAGCTCTCTCATAAGAATATCGAATGAGGGGCCAATCCCCCACGTTCTGTAGAAGTTTTCCCGGCAACCGAGTCGAATCAAATCTGGCGGGAATATAAACTTTAAAATTCACGGACGGTATTTTTCGAACTCTACTTCATCTATTACCCTGGCCTCATCGACTAACATTACCGGGATCCCTTCCTTTACCGGATAGGCTAACTTAGCACCTACTGATATCAACTCTTGTTTGGCCTCATCATAGACTAGAGGTTCTCTAGACTGCGGGCACACTAAAATTTCAAGTAATTTCTTATCCATCAGCTACTCCTTTTAGTAATGCTTTCAGTCGCTCTTCAAATATATCAGACAGCTCCGCACGTACAGGTAGACACCAAATGTCTTCGTGATCAAAAACTTCACACTTAACCGAATCTTTCTCGGTCATTATTACAGGCAAGCCATCGCCAAAAGTTACGTCCTCGGCTGTCAAGGCGTAGTGATCAGGGAACACATGTTCATGCAACTCGAATCCAAGGCTACGGAGTAACGTAAAAAAGCTGCTAGGATTGCCTATACCCGCCACTGCATGCACTATTCTTTGTGAGAAATCAGCAACTTCTACCTGAATCTCAGGTCTATTTACTGACCTCAAACAATGCGCGGTGAGCTTCATCGGGTATTCTCCCCTACCCGCGATTCCTTTGCACACAATCAAGTCAATATCTTCTAAACGCGCTGGCGGCTCTCTCAAAGGTCCGCCGGGCAGACAGCGCCCATTACCTAGCCTCCTGACACCGTCGACAACTGCTATCTCTATATCTCTCTCCAGTACATAGTGCTGCAGGCCATCGTCAGACACAATGATATCGACATCATGCTTGGCAACCAAAGCCTCAACCGAATTAGATCGAGTTGGTCCAACCGCCACAGGGATACTGTCCACTTGCCGAGCGATTAAAATCGCTTCATCACCTACGACTGTCCAGTCGCTATCCGGTCTAACTTGTTGAGGCCAAAAATCTGCCTTACCTCCGTAACCACTACAAACGATGCCCGGCCTATAACCATACGCTAACAATTTCAACGCCAGCCATATACTTAACGGAGTCTTCCCAGTACCTCCGACTGAAATATTACCAACCACCAGGACGGGGACGGAAGGTCTATAGGTACGAAAAACACCTTTCCTAAAGGCAACACGACGACACCAACAAATCATTTGATACGCTGCAGAAAAGGGGATCAGAAGGAGCTGCCAAAAATTCTTATCATACCAAATATGCATAAGCATGCGATTGATGATGACAATAATTCTGTTACTTAAACTCATTTGACGTTGGAATCATTATCTCGCGTTTTAAATGTAACTCTGAAAAGCTTAGCTTTCCGAGCCGCGTCCATTACACTAACCACAGCCTGATGACTTACATCAGCATCAGCGCTAATGACAAGTATTGGCGATGTTGCCTTTTCAGCAACCGCAGTCAAAACAGACTCAATTTTCTCTGGATTAAAAGTTCCTAAAGAGCGTTCACCTATAAAAACAGTACCATCGGATTTCAACGAAAGTTCTAAATTATTATTCGCGTCTATTGTGGTATCCGCAGTAGCGGATACGGGCAAACTTATATCAATTGACGACTCTGAAATGAAAGTAGTCGAAACCATGAAAAAAATCAAAAGAAGAAAAACAACGTCGATAAGAGGCGTTAAGTTTACCTCGACATCCCGTTGTCTTTTCAAACCGAAATTCAAACTTCATTTCCTCCAGTTTCCGAATGGTCTCTTACTGGCATAGGACTTGAATGAAGTACCTCCACTAATTTCAATGCATCTTGTTCCATTAGTACCACCAATTCTTCCACTCGGGCTACAAAGTAACGATAGAACATTAATGCTGGTATCGCTACTGATAGCCCAGCCGCCGTGGTAATAAGCGCCTCAGAGATCCCTCCGGCTAATACTGACGCATCTCCCGTTCCTACAGCATTTATTGCAGTAAAAACTTTAATCATTCCGACTACCGTACCCAGCAGCCCTAATAAAGGAGCTATCGAAGCTATAGTACCGAGCGCATTGAGGTATCTACCCAATTCATGATTCACATGACGTCCTACCTCCTCGATAGAGTCTTTCATGGCATCTCGATCCTGATCGCGATTGCTAAGCGCTGCGGCGAGTACCTTTCCGAGATGAGACTGACTCTTTAACTGCTCTACTCGTTTCTGATCTAATACGTCATCAACAGCCCATTGCATAACATGACTCAATAAATTTTCTGGCGCTACTAACTTTGTTTGTAGAGACCACAGTCTTTCGCACACTATCGCCATGGAAATAACCGAACAGATGCCGATTAGGGGCATGAGCCAGCCCCCAGCTTTAAAAATTTCCAACACTACCTTTCAACCTAAATATTGCCAATCACAAAGTTATATTAGCAGAGCGAAATAAATTCGCATATTGATTATTTTCATTTTAAGCGTTGTGTGAAAACGCTTCTGATATAATCTCCGAAGAAAATAAAACCTAGTAGTAGTTGAAAAAATTTCCGAAAACTAAAAACGCAAGTAAAGGGCTAAGAAGTTGTGAACATTAGGAACCGGCTAAAAGAACGGTTTGCGCAACGTTCGGGGCATAACCAGACATCGAAAAAAGTTTGGTTAGGGAAATACCTAAGACAGCGCAACGTTAATCATTTTGGTAGAAGAGCAGTAGCGGGAGGAGTTGGTCTGGGCTTTTTCCTGGCTTGTATTCCAGTCCCCATACAAATGGTTTTAGCTATCCCTGCAGCACTTGCTATGAAAGTAAACCTCGCGGTAACTATGGCCGCAACTTGGATAAGTAATCCAGTAACTTTGGTGCCACTGATGGCTCTCGCTTACGGTACGGGTTGCCTAATACTGCGATTAGATAGCGGGTTTGTATTTACGAACTTTGAACCTACGATGGAATGGTTTGGCACCATGCTGGAACATGTTTGGTTACCCTTGATCACGGGCTCACTTGTCTGCGGAATTATCGCAGGGACTATCGGTTATTATACCGTCCTCTGGCTATGGCGCTTTAACTTACTCAAAGCTAGGCGCAATCGCATTAGGTCAGGAAGAAAATAGTTTTCCATCCCGCAAAACTAAAGCTCTGTGCATGCTTTTAGCGACATGCGTATCGTGAGTTGCCACAATGATTGCAGTTTTATTCTCGGCACACAATTCAACCAGCAAATCAATTACAACTTGGGCATGACGAGCATCTAGATTTCCTGTTGGTTCATCAGCAAGCACACACGATGGCTTATTTACCAAAGCTCGGGCAACCGCTGCCCTCTGGCGTTCCCCTCCGGACAGTTCTTTCGGCATGTGGCTATATCGATGCTCTAATCCAACTTTTTCGAGCAATGGAGAAGCAGACCGCTTTGCAGCACCAACCCTCATCCCACCTATGATTAAAGGCATCGCAACATTTTCTAGGACAGTAAACTCTGGTAGCAGATGATGAAACTGATATACGAATCCCAGCTCACGGTTTCGCAGACCCGCAAGTTGTGAGTCACTGAGATTGTTTATCATGCGACCTTTTAATTCAACCGTACCGGAAGACGGTTCATCTATTCCCGCTAAAATGTTCAGTAAGGTACTTTTACCAGAGCCAGATGAGCCCGTAAGTGCGACTGACTCCCCAGCTGCTACTTCAAAACTAATGCCGTCTAAAACTAGAATCGAGTCTTCTGTTTCTGAGTATTTCTTACTCAGCGACGAACACTTGAACGCTGAACCATTCACAAACTTTCTCTCCATACGCGCGCCCGACTAGCTACTCGCAGTGCCGGATAAAATGGGGTCAGCACACTCAAAAACGATGCGACTAGGGTTACGATCAGAAAGTCACTTAATAACAGTACAGATGGAATTTCACTTATATAAAATATTTCGGGAGGGAATATTTTAAAGTGCAGGATGTTTTCTAAAAGAAACACTACTTCACTAATATTACTTGCTAAAAAGTAGCCGAGTAATACCCCAAGAACCACCCCCATCATACCGGTAATCACTCCCTGTACTAAAAACACTCCAACGATTGAGAAAGGTGTTAAACCCATCGAAAATAAAATTTTCACGTCCTTCTTTTTTTCATCAACCGAGACCATCAGGATAGACACTACATTAAATAGTGCAATTACAGCTGCCACCGCAAGCAAAACAAACATTAAGAATTTTTCGGTCTTCAACGCCTGGAATAGACCTCCATGTAACTCGGTCCAGTCCCTCACTGGATAGTTGATAGAGCCTCTAATTTTTTTCGCAAAGTCTGAAGCCTTCGCCGGGTCGAGCAGCCTGATATCTAACCTGTCAAACATATCATCTAGCCTAAAGAAGCGGGCCGCGTCAGCCTCTGCAATAAACGCAAGACGACTATCACTCGAGCCCATTCCTACTTCAAAGATACCCGCAACTTTAAAACGTTTTGTTCGCGGCGAAAGTCCCAGACTAGTGACTCTTGGATCAGGTGAAATTACTGTGACTAGATCTGCTATTCCAACTCCTAGTTGGGCAGCCAACTCGGAACCGATAACAATAGAAAAAGGTTGAGACGCAGAAGTAAGAGTATTTCCCTCTTTCAAAAACATTGACAGGTCTCGCCGCACAGATTGCATCTGTACACTATAGCTTCGAATTTCCGTAGCGAGCAATGCGCGTCCTGCCTGTAGCAAAACGTCGCGCGAGATAGCAGGCCACACTTCGGTCTCTGCTTGACTGCTTTTAATTAAATCAATCAATTTTGCGCGTTCCAATTTAGGCGCGCCAACTATTTCTATTTCTATGTGGCCATCTAGACCCAAAACGCGTTGTCGAATTTCCGATTCAAAACCGTTCATGATTGAAATGATGGTGAGTAAAACCGCCAAACCCAGTGCCATGCCTAAGATCGAAGCGTACGACACAAGCTTGCTAAAGTAGTTGCCACGCGCGGAGTGAACGTATCTGACGCCTATCATAATAAAGGAGTTTAGGATCATTTTTCAAAGTATAACGGAATGTTGCTAGAATTATAGGCTAACAACTAAAAAATGATCTTCTAATGAATCTGATAGCAATTGAAACATCTACTAACTACTGCTCGGCAGCCCTAATTACGGCAACTCGGGAGTTAGAAGTAAAAGCATCTAGTACTCGAAGTCAGGCGAGCTTGCTGACACAAATGTCGGATGAAATTCTATGTGAAGCTGGCCTATCTAAACATGAAATTGATTGCGTAGCCTTCGGCAGCGGACCAGGTTCGTTTAACGGAGTGCGCGCCGCGGCGTCATTCGCGCACGCTGTTTCAGTCGCGAACAAAGTCCCAATAATTGCCGTGTCGACTTTGAGGGCCCTCGCTTTTGCTAGCATAACACCCAAAACGAAGCATGTCTTAAGTGTTATCGACGCACGTCAAAACGAAGTATATTTCGCGGCATATTCGGTGGAGTCGAGCAATATTTCTAATATTTTGGAAACAGAACATAACCTAGCTAAACCAGAGGAGATCTTTGTTCCTAAAGGTACGGATTGGGTGTTAGCAATCTGTAATGGAGATAACTTCGAACCAAAGTTGCCTCCGCAGATAAGAAATATGGCTCGCTCGACGGTGACAGAACCTACCGCTTTATCTATAGGTAAATTAGCCAGAATAGCCCACAACAGAAATAGACATCAAACGCTGAGCAACGCAATGCCTGTCTATTTGAGGCATCCTGTAAAAACTGAACAGGTTAATTAGAGATACTTTAAATCGGAACTCTGATTACGTCTGTCACAAACCGACCATTGGCTAAAAAGTCAATCACCCTAAAACCTGGCGCTAACGAATCAGCAGAGTATTCGCTCGTTAAAGGTTTAAATTGCAAGCAGGTAGATGGGGACGTTAGTACTCTAACGTTTTTACTGACAATATCGAGCTCTTGATGAATGTGCCCACACACAATCAGCTTGACGTTAGGTACGTGTTCTAAAGTACTCCAAAATTCCGTCGAATTTATCAACCCCATACCGTCAAGCCATATACTCCCCACCTTAACCGGAGGATGGTGCATAAAGATAGCGTGAAATACTTCCCGATTTTCATAAAAACTAGAGTCCAATACGGAAAGATCTTGGCTTAGAAGCCTTCCGGAATGAGAACCAGCATGCGCCGTATTTAAAAAATGAAAACACCAAGAGTCATTAACTAAGCTGCCATATCTTAAAAAGCACGTAGACCCAAACTCAGAGGCTAATGCATCTTGCTTGTCGTGATTACCTGGTATAAGGACTTTGGGTGCATCAATTTTTGCTAGTCGTTTATGCAACCAAGCATAGGATTGGGTTGAGCCGTCCATACTCAAATCGCCAGTAGCCACAACAAGGTCAGGTTTTTTAAACGTCTGGATCTTCTGTAACACTCTCTCAAAAGAGTTTTTTGTATTAATTCCGTCAAAATTTGAAACTGTGTCGCCATATATATGGCTATCTGTTATTTGTATGATGCGCATGATGTAGATGTTATCTGATCAACTGCGGCGAGACGATATTTAATTGATTAATGGTCTGCTGCACTCAATTAGTTGTTTTATATAGCGAATCTCAAAATTATCCACAGTTTATCATCATAATACTCAAAACTAGCTGACATGAAACGAACATAATATACACATCATGTAGTGGTCATAGATCTGCTTGACCACAAGTTATTGTGGTGATATACATTTATTTATAGTATGTTCATAAGAAATTGGATTAAATAGTTTTAGTTCGCCATAGGACTAAAACTTGCAGGAGAAAACATGAAGTTAGAGAGCGCCGCCGATAATAGTCGGGTAACAAATGAGTCCGCTAAATCACAAGAGATCACCGATGATATTAATTTTGAAGTTGCGGCGACCGCTCCAGGAGAATTCAGAGTTATACGAAGAAACGGAAAGGTCACCGTCTTTGATGGCACTAAAATTAAAGTAGCGTTAACTAAAGCTTTCCTCGCCGTTGAAGGTAATCAGGCAGCAGCGTCAACTAGGGTGCACGAATTAGTAGAAGAGATCGGTGATAAAATTGTCGCCGCAGTTACTCGGCACACTCCTGCCGGAGGTGCAATGCACATAGAAGACATACAGGATCAGGTAGAGCTTGCCCTGATGCGAACAGGCGAACGGAAAGTTGCTCGAGCGTATGTCCTTTATAGAGAAGAAAGAGCCCGAGAAAGATCTCTAGTCCAACAACATGCCCCGATACCTAAAGGAAAACCCACCTCTTTAAAGGTCACTTGTAGCGATGGAACTAGCAAGCCGCTAGATGAAGCAAGACTGAGGCGGATCCTCGAAGAAGCATGCGGAGGCATAGAAGGAACCAACTTTACGACCTTACTCGAGGAAACCAAAAGATCACTTTTTGATGGCGTCGCAGAGGAAGATGTTGATAAAGCGGCGACAATGAGTGCGAGAACTTTTGTCGAAAGAGAGCCTAATTATACTTACGTGGCAGCCAGATTATTACTTGACTCGCTTAGAAAAGAAGCCTTAAGTTTCGTGGCAGGCCGAAAGGAAGAAGCGACTCAGGCTGAAATGGCAGAGAAATACCCCGAGTATTTTCAAAACTATATAAAAAAAGCTATCGATTTAGAACTCCTGGATCCGCGCTTGGCTAATTATGATTTGAGTAAATTAGGTGCGGCAATAAAACCAGAGCGTGATTTTAACTTTAATTATTTAGGTATACAGACGCTCTACGATCGATATTTTATTCAAAGTAATGATATTAGGTTTGAGCTACCGCAAGTGTTCTTCATGAGAGTGAGCATGGGCTTAGCAATTAACGAGATAGATCCTGAAGAATGGTCAATAAAATTTTATAACCTACTATCTTCGTTTGATTTCATGAGCTCTACACCAACGCTCTTTAATTCTGGAACACTACGTCCACAATTATCATCGTGCTATCTAACCTCAGTTCCCGATGATCTCGATGGGATATTTGGGGCGATTAAGGATGATGCGCTTCTATCAAAATTTGCGGGAGGTCTAGGAAACGATTGGACTCCTGTAAGGGGCATGGGTGCTCACATAAAAGGGACAAACGGCAAGTCACAAGGAGTTGTCCCCTTCTTGAAGGTTGCTAACGACACTGCAGTGGCAGTTAATCAAGGCGGCAAAAGAAAAGGCGCCATGTGTGCCTACTTGGAATCCTGGCATGTGGATGTAGAGGAATTCACTGAACTGCGGAAAAATACCGGCGATGATCGCAGGCGAACGCATGATATGAATACGGCTAATTGGATACCCGATCTATTCATGAAGCGGGTCTGTGAAGATAAAGATTGGACGTTATTTTCGCCTGATGAAACGCCTGAATTGCATGATAGCTTCGGTAAAGATTTTGATGATATATATAGCGCATACGAAGAAAAAGCGGATAAAGGCGAAATTAAAAATTTCAAACGTCTAAAAGCTGTTGACCTATGGCGAAAAATGCTTGCAATGGTCTACGAAACAGGGCACCCGTGGTTCACATTCAAGGATGCGTGCAATCTACGCTCCCCCCAGCAACACACAGGGGTCGTGCATAGCTCTAATTTATGTACCGAAATAACCTTGAACACATCGCCAGAAAAAGAAATCGCTGTATGTAACCTTGGTTCAGTCAATCTAGCCCAGCACGTTTCTGAAAACGGTCTAAACACTGAAAAACTGAAAACCACTATAAATATAGCGATGCGAATGTTGGATAACGTAATTGATTATAACTATTACAGTGTACCGACAGCGCGGGCTTCAAACATGAGACACCGACCAGTTGGGCTGGGTATCATGGGATTTCAAGATGCCCTATACGCACAAAAGATTCCGTATAGTTCAGACAATGCCATTAGCTTCGCTGACGAATCTATGGAAGCCGTGAGCTACTATGCGATCGAAGCCTCCACGAACCTGGCGGAAGAAAGGGGGACATACCAAAGTTTTGAAGGGTCGTTATGGAGCAAAGGAATCTTACCAATCGACTCAATAGAACTTTTAGCAAAAGGTAGAGGCGGTTACCTAGAAATGGATAGAGGCCAACGATTAGATTGGGACTCACTTCGAGAGAGAACAAAATCCGTGGGTATGCGAAACTCAAACTGTATGGCTATAGCCCCAACAGCGACTATTTCTAATATTTGTGGCGTGAGTCAGTCAATCGAACCGACATATCAAAACCTGTTTGTAAAATCTAACCTATCTGGTGATTTTACAGTGGTAAATATGTATTTGGTTGATGACTTGAAACGGACTAACTTGTGGGACGAGGTCATGGTAAATGACTTGAAATACTATGACGGGAGCATAGCAAAGATAGATAGAATTCCCTCTGAATTAAAAGAGTTATACGCAACAGCGTTCGAAATTGACTGTAGATGGCTCATAGAAGCAGGATCGCGGCGACAAAAGTGGTTAGATCAAGCGCAATCGCTAAATCTTTACATGTCCGAACCTAGCGGTCCCAAAATGGATAACATCTATAAACTAGCCTGGGTAAGAGGCTTGAAAACAACCTATTACCTAAGAACTATAGGTGCGACTCACGTAGAGAAGAGTACTTTAGCAGATGGGAAATTAAACGCGGTAGAGCGCGCTGACGAAGTGAAAACGGAGGCGCCAGCTGCATGTTCAATATTAGACCCTGAGTGTGAAGCCTGCCAGTAAATAAAACATCGATTAGCACGTAAGATAAAACGAAAGGAGATAATGATGCTAAATTGGGATGACCCCATAGCGCAGTTCAAACCAACAGGACAGCCTAATCCTGCAAAGACTATAGCAGATGAGCAGGTTTTAAATATAGATCAAGGGCCTGAAAACTCTTCCGCACTAAGCGAAGAACAAGTTATCTCGGTGCCCGTTACTGCTGAGCAAACCTCAACCATCAAGCCTGACCATGTCCAAGAGCAGGGTGTTACAGGGTTAGAAGAGGTCGAATTCGGAGCAGGTAGATTAGCCGTCGATGATAAAGCGATGATCAATTGTAGATCTGATGTTAACCAGCTGGTCCCATTTAAATATAAATGGGCTTGGCAAAAATACCTAGACGGGTGCGCAAACCATTGGATGCCCCAAGAAATCAATATGACCGCTGATATCGCTCTTTGGAAAGATCCTAATGGTCTTACGGAAGACGAAAGGACACTCGTCAAACGAAATTTGGGTTTCTTTTCGACCGCTGATTCATTGGTCGCTAACAACTTGGTACTCGCAGTCTATCGCCACATCACAAACCCAGAGTGTCGACAATACCTGCTTAGACAAGCGTTCGAAGAAGCACTCCATACGCATGCTTATCAGTACTGTATCGAGAGTTTAGGCTTAGATGAAGCGGAAGTTTTTAATATGTACAGGGAAGTTGAGTCTATCCATGCCAAGGCGGCATGGGCTACTCAGTTTACTGATAGCCTAGGCGATAGAAATTTTAGTACTGGAACACACGAGGATGATCAACGACTGCTGAGAGATCTGATAGCATTTTATGTGGTGTTCGAAGGCATATTCTTCTATGTAGGGTTTGTGCAAATTCTTTCCATGGGCAGACGAAATAAAATGACAGGAGTTGCCGAACAATTCCAATATATTTTACGTGATGAGTCTATGCATATGAATTTTGGAATTGATGTCATCAATCAAATCAAGGTAGAAAACCCTGGTCTCTGGACCGAAGAATTCCAACAACAAATCATTCAATTGATCCGAGAAGCTGTTGAGTTAGAGATTGCTTATGCGCACGACACTATGCCAAGAGGGGTACTGGGATTAAATGCCAATATGTTTGAAGACTACCTTGGCTTTATTGCTAACCGACGATGTGCACAGATAGGATTGCCTGAACAATATCAAGATGCTACTAACCCGTTCCCTTGGATGAGTGAAGTAATGGACCTCCAAAAGGAAAAAAACTTTTTTGAAACAAGAGTAACAGAGTATCAGACCGGTGGCGCACTAAGCTGGGATTAAAACGTCATAGCTAAGTATCGCTCCTCCAACAGGGATACGGTGCGCGCCATTTACCGGCGACTAAAAATCGCCGGTATTTTTTTACTACCACCAGCTGACCTCATCTCCAGGCATATGTCGCTTCGCTTTACTTCGTGCTATATTAGTAAGACGTAAGCACGGTCTATGGATGCTGAAAGCATAGAACCCGCAAATATAATTCCAATTGGTTAGTATTTTGGGGATGTAATATGTTGTCAGGAAATTCTGCCGCGGTCGATTGTAACCCGGATGTCTCGTTTATATCAGATGTCGCCCACTCCATTAGCGCCGAAAAGTACTAGCGCTTGTGAAAACTAAATCATCACCTCGGTCCAAGTCTCGCAATAAGGAAGTCCAAAACCTCATTGGTCTTGCGGAACTGAGAAGAGATCACTTACTAGAATACCTCCACCTTATCCAAGATCAATTCGGTTATATCTCAAAAGGTCATATTTCAGACCTAGCTGGTTTAATGCGTATAGCAACAGGCGAAATATACGAGGTCGCATCTTTTTATCATCATTTTAATCTAACTGAAAAAAATGAAAGCGAAAAGAAAATCTGTGTCCGAGTATGTGAGTCGATCACTTGTTCAATGTTTGGTGCTACTGATCTTATTAATGATCTTGCTAAACAACTCCCTGAAAAAGCTGTTATTCAGCATGTCCCATGCGTTGGTAGGTGTGCCAGTGCTCCTGTTGCGGTAGTTGGGAAAAGACCTGTATTGAACGCAACCGCGGCCAAAGTATGTACCCTGGTCAATAATAATATAACTGATCCTTCTCTCCCCGATTACATAAAATTAGAAGATGCTCTAGTTGACGGCTGCTATAAAACTTTCAAATCATGCCTGGCGAAAGAGTTTACTCCCCGACAAATAATACAGAAAATCACAGACGCAGGCCTCCGAGGTCTTGGAGGAGCGGGGTTCTCCGCTGGGAAGAAATGGGATATTGTCCGATCATTCTCCGGTCCCCGAGTGGTTGCAATTAATATCGACGAAGGCGAGCCAGGGACATTCAAGGATCGTCATTATCTTGAAAAGGCACCTCATCAATTTTTAGAGGGTATGCTGATTGCGGCGTGGGCGGTCGACGCAAGCACTTGCTTTATATACTTACGCGACGAATATGCGGCCTGTCATGAAATGTTGTCCATGGAAATTGAAAAACTGAGATCCGAGTTTCCCAGCCAGCTACCCGATATTGAGCTGAGACGTGGAGCGGGTTCATATGTATGTGGCGAAGAATCTGCAATGTTGGAGTCGATCGAAGGTAAACGTGGAATGCCCAGACTGAGACCGCCATACATAGCCGAAAAAGGACTTTTTGGAAAGCCTACTTTGGAACATAACTTCGAGACACTGTATTGGATTCCCGAAATCATACGGAAGGGTGGAGACGAAATTACAGTTCTACGCGGAAGAAAAGGACTGAGATCTTTCTCTGTGAGTGGCCGTGTGCGTAATCCAGGAGTTCATCGTGCACCATCTGGAATTACCATACATGAATTAATTAATGACTATTGCGGCGGTATGCTCCCTGGCCATAAACTAAAAGCCTACTTCCCTGGGGGTGCATCTGGGGGCATTCTCCCTGCCGGAATTCAGAACTTACCTCTAGACTTCGATACTTTACAACCGCATGGCTGTTTCATAGGGTCAGCCGCAATTATCGTACTATCCGATCACGACTCGATTCCGGAATACGCCCTAAATGCAATGCGCTTCTTCAAAAAAGAGAGTTGTGGGAAATGCACACCCTGTAGGGTCGGTACGGACAAGGCGGTAGGACTTATGTCGGAAGAAAAATGGGATCTAGAAAAGCTCACAGATCTAGCTACAGTTATGGCAGAGGCTTCAATCTGTGGACTTGGGCAAGCCGCCCCCAACCCTCTCCTATCCACTATTAAATATTTTGGAGACGAGTTGTGAGTGAAATCTCATTTACTATTGATGGCAAGCCAGTTACTGCAACCGCCGAAGACACGATTTTGACTGCTGCTGAAAAGGTAGGAGTAGAAATACCTCGATTATGTTATCTAGAAGGGTATAGGCCAGACGGGAATTGTAGAGCATGTGTCGTCGAGATCGAAGGAGAACGTGTTTTAGCACCGTCTTGCTGTAGGCAGCCTACGAATGGAATGGAGGTTAAGTCCACCAGTGAGCGAGCTAGGTTTAGCCAGCGAATGGTAGTAGAACTTTTAGCATCTGACACTAATACCAACACATCTGAAATGGGAACAGACTCTGAACTAGCGGTCCTAACCAAAATATTTGAATTGAAAGAAAATCGTTTTGCTACTCGCGCGCAATTACCATCAGACAACACTAATCAGGCCATATCCGTAAATCTCAACGATTGCATCCAATGCGGCCGCTGCGTTAGGGCCTGCCGGGAAGAGCAAGTCCATGATGTAATCGGATACTCTTTCCGGGGATCAGAATCTAAAATCACATTCGACGCTGATCTTTTGATGGGCGATAGTACATGTGTAAGTTGTGGCGAATGTGTGCAGGCGTGCCCAACCGACGCGCTTCTACCTGCGGCTAATTCCGAAAGTTCATCAATTACACAGAAAGTGGACTCCGTGTGTCCATACTGCGGCGTCGGATGCCTTCTCACATTTAACGTAGCTGGTAAGAAAATCACTAGCGTTTCAGGAAGAAACGGACCATCGAACGCTAGTCGCCTATGTGTGAAAGGTCGCTTTGGTTTCGACTACATTAATCATCCATCTCGTCTTAACATGCCCCTCATCAGATTGGATGCTGCAGCAAAGACTAGTGACATAATCGATAGGAAAGACATTAAAAAGTTTTTTCGAGAAGCCACTTGGGAAGAAGCGCTCACAAAAGCTGCGGATGGTTTTAAATCCATTTCTGGTAATAAAGGTGGTGATGCATTAGCTGGGCTTGGTTCCGCAAAATGTTCAAATGAAGAAGCATATCTATTTCAAAAGTTAATAAGAACTGGTTTCAAGACTAATAATGTTGATCACTGTACTCGTCTCTGCCATGCGTCCTCGGTTGCGGCGATGTTAGAAATGGTGGGTAACGCGGGAGTCTCTAACCAAATAGAGGAAGTAGCTGAAACTGATGTAATGCTAATCATTGGAGCACGTCCGACAGTAAATCATCCCGTGGCCGCTACATTCATTAAAAACGCGATTAAAGCTGGAAAAAAACTTATTTTAATAGACCCTTATCGTTCAGATCTCGCAAGGCACGCAGACTATTTTCTTCAGTTTAGACCAGATACGGACGTGCTATTACTGAATGCTATGATGCATGTAATAATCGAGGAGCATCTACTTGATCAAGACTTCATCAGGGAGCGCACAACTAATTTTACCGAACTTAAGGATGTCGTTTCATCATATACTCCTGAAAGTGTGTCATTAGTATGCGGCATAGAGTCAGACGTCATTAGGAATGCCGCTAGACTTTACGCTACTGCGGAGCGTTCTATGATTTTCTGGGGTATGGGCATATCTCAGCACGTACACGGTACCGATAATGCCAGAAGTCTGATTTCCCTCGCACTTCTAACAGGTAACATTGGTCAGGCTGGCACCGGGATCCATCCTTTGCGTGGCCAGAACAATGTGCAAGGTGCCTCCGATGCTGGACTTATACCCATGGTTTATCCGGACTACCAATCAGTGACAGACAAAAATGTGCAACAGAAATTCGAGGCTGTATGGGATACTCCATTGAATCCAAAATTAGGACTCACTGTAACTGAGATCCTTCAGGCTGCGGAGAAAAAACAAGTGACGGGCCTTTATGTCATGGGAGAGAATCCAGCCATGTCTGATCCTGATCTCAACCATGCGAGACACTCGCTTGCCCAACTTGAACATCTAGTAGTGCAAGATATATTTTTCACCGAAACAGCTAGCTTTGCTGATGTGATACTACCCGCATCGGCATTCCCCGAGAAGACTGGCACCTTCACCAATACAGATCGAAGAGTACAATTAGGTAGAGCAGCTGTTGCAACCCCCGGTGCCGCGAAACAAGACATCGAAATCATCCAAGAACTCGCTAATCGAATAGGTTTAGATTGGGATGACTGTTCCCCTAAGAATGTCTTCTCCGAGATGACTAGGACCATGCAATCAATTAGTGGGATTACTTGGGCACAATTGGAGGAGAAAGATAGCATCACTTATCCTTACACACTTGATAATCCAGAAAGTGAAACAGTTCTATTCAAAGAAAAATTTGACCTCATAGGAGGCTATGCGAAATTTTCTCCCGCTCACTTTTCTCACGCGGCCGAACTACCAGATGAGGAATTTCCCCTCGTTTTGATCACGGGCAGGCAGTTGGAACACTGGCACACCGGCACCATGACACGCCGAAGCATTACGCTTGACGCGCTAGAGCCTCATCCGGTGATAAGTCTAAGTCCCGCAGATCTGCTCAATAGCGGTTTTCGAGAAAACGATATGATATCGTTAATTTCAAGGAGAGGATCGATAACTGCACAGGCAAAATCAGACGAAGGCCTTCAAAAAGGTAATGTTTTCATGCCATTTTGTTATGCGGAGGCTGCCGTCAACTTACTGACAATTTCCGCGATTGACCCAATAGGAAAAATTCCAGAATTTAAACACTGTGCTGTTCGTATCGAAAAGCCGTCAGTCCGTAGCTAATCACGCGTCATTAACCACCAGTTCGGTCAACAATTGCCTTTTTCATTTTTTTTATCGTGCGCTTAACCATACTTTTACC
>Ga0222716_10001962_pt1 | contig 16891 bp, 21 predicted proteins | sample C33_13DmetaG_FD_165044 | JGI IMG/M metagenome (GOLD analysis project Ga0222716, IMG submission 165044) | Estuarine water microbial communities from San Francisco Bay, California, United States - C33_13D | ecosystem: Environmental > Aquatic > Marine > Unclassified | place: USA: California... | reverse complement strand
CAGTAGCTACACGCTGATCCCAAGATGTAGGATCACGCAACACATTGCCGACTACACGATCATACAGATGCAGAAAATCCCTACGAACAGCGTTTGTTTCTTTAACTGACTTGCCAGCAGCAAACATGTCATCATCAATATCAGCCAAGACATCATCGACGCTCTTGCCACCATACATCTTGGCAAACTCATAACGAGGAGCAACACGGCTGGTATACGCTCTCATTACAGCAAGAGGATCGTTTTGAATAAAATCAAGCACAAGTCTGTTAGGTATGTCTAGTTTACGATGACGGAAGTGTTTCGATACCCCAGCACCAAAGAAAGCATTTGCATCAGCACCTTCATCAAATGTTTTAGATACTCCCAGTATCTCATCAACTGTAGATTCAACACGCCCTTGAACAGACTTGTCATCTGTTGGCAATGTTCTTTTTACAAATCTTGACTCACCAGCTTTAACCCTACCCTTGACTGGCTCGTAAATGTCTGGGTTATTTTTGTACCAATCAAAAAGAATTTTTTCAAACTGTGGCCTGTTTGCTCTAATTGCATCCCTGTTCCAAAAACGCGGAAACATTTCCTCACGAAACTGTGGGCCAATGTCTCTGTCATCTTTCATTTTAGCAAGACTAATCTCAAGAGCAGCTAATTCATTTTCTATTTCTTCTGCGCGATTACGCAGCTTATCTAGATAATCTTTTTGCTTTAAAGATCCACCACGCTTTGCCTTGTCAAAGCCTGACTCTACCTCTTTAATTTTTTCGTTAAGAGCCTCTAGGTCTTTTTCTTTTTTAATTATTCTTGCGCTCAGACTTTTTTCTGTGCCGATCAAACCAGTTTCAACAAGACGCTTTTCCCAGTTCTTGTAGAAATTACTTAACAGCTTAATAGATTCAGCCTCTGCAGAAGTTGTAGCTTGTTCGCCGTTAATGTATTTTCTATTAACTTCTTTCATAAACGCACTGACTGATCCATCAAAGTTTGAGAGATTCATGTCAACAACGGTAGTCACACCCTTGCCTGTGTGTTGACCAAAGTTGTTAAGCATACCCATGTATACTTGAAGCCACTCGCCGTTGCGTGTTGAAGAGTATTGATGCACAGATTTAGGCGTGGCAAATCCAATCTTGTTTAGATTGAACATCATTGCCCCATCACCAGCAAGCTTTACTGTGTATTCCTTTACGCTTGCAGGAATTTTTCCCTGTACAATTCTTTTGAATGGAGTTGTGACTCCCTTGTAGAACCAAGAGCTAGTAAAGATATTCTCTTGTAAGCCAAAAGGATCTTTAAGCGTTCCATCTTTGATGCCTTCAAGTCTGCGGAACTGTTGCTCACGCTTAACTTCTTGAAGCCTTTCTGTATCCCTAATCTTGGCATTTGTCTTTACTTCTAATTCTTTTTGAAGCTTTGCTCCAGCTTCGACACCTTCATCGATAGTTACTTTATCTATCTTAGATCTAATTTCATCAATTGATTTTGTTAAGCCATCAATGGTTTTAGGCAAGCTTGTTCTAAGTGTGTCAAGAATCTCATCAGCTTCTGTACCTAGCTTGCGCGCATCCCTAGAGCCTACAACTGCCAAGTCTTCAACAGTAAATGTTTCTGTTACTTCAACAAACTCTTTTATTTCATCATTTGTTTTGTTAAGCGCAGCGGCTCGTCTTGTGGCTGGGATGCTAAACAAAGTTCCAATCATACCGCCAGTAACAAAGGCAGAGCCGACATTCATAACTGATTCGGCTGGTGTAGCTAATGGATCAAATGGATAACGAGCAGCCTCTAAGCCTACTTGTAACGCAGCAACAGATGTTCCTGTTTTTAGAAATGAACGACCAAGACCTACGGCTGGGCCACCAAAGGGAAGCGCAACTAGGTTAATTGGATCAAAGATGCCAGCAGCAAACTGCATTGGAATTGACGCTCTGTATAATACTTCGCGCCTTTCTTTATTCTCATCTATTTGTTGCTTAAGTTCAGCCATCTCTTGTGATGACTTTGCTTCATAAAGATGGGACTTGTACTCTTCATAACCCTGCATATTTTCAATAGGATTATACCCAACTTCTTCAACGTCTCTGTACTTAAGATTGTTCTTGATAGCATTGAACAAAGGGGCGTATTGATAGCCAAGAGTTGCAGATACAGTCTCACCAAATGTAGGATCTTCTTCTACACTAATTGGCACAAACTCATCTATAGTTCTTGGGATCTGCAGCGGCACAGGGCCACCATAGATGTTTAGCATCCCAGTGCTTTTAGGTTCGTTTACAACTTCATCAGCCATTAGTTTTTACCAAATGATCCCTTGAGTGCCTTGATAGATTGCTGCTGTCTTTCTTTCTGTCTTTCTCTTTCTGCAATAATCCTATCTTGTTCTGTAATAAGAGCCTCTCTTTGCGCTTGTATTCTTGCTTCTTGCTGTTCAGAAATAATATCACTTGAAACCATGAATGGGCCACTTGCATCTTGCAATGGCACCATATCTCCATTGTCATCTCTGTAAACACCCATATAGATTACTGTTGACTCAGTGCTTAATGGCTGTTGCGGCAAAGGAACAAGTCTTACATTTTTAATGCGATCTGTTACACCTCTTTGCTTCATTGTTGATGAGAATACAAATCCTTCAAAATTTCTATCAAGTAATTGTTTTTGGACTTCAACAACAAAATTAAGTCGATCTTTATCATCAGGAAACACACGCTTTAATGCATAGAAAGATTTATTTGGATCAAAGTTAAATGGATCAGCAACTAGATCCTCATCGTCTTCCATGTACAACTCAGACAGAAGACCTTCTGTCTCAGTCTTAATGCTTTCAAGATTGTGACCAGTAGCAATCATATGATTAATTAAAGGCCGCATATTTCTTATTGCATATATATCATTGCCAATTTCCAGCTCTTCAGAAATAAATCTATCAATTTTTTCATTAGCTGAATCACCTGCATATCCTTTGAAAACATCAGAGGCTCTGATGTTAAAAGCATCCTTATCTTCTAGCATTGCTCTTTGACGAGAAAGAATATCTCTTAAGTTGCCGCCTCTAAAGTTACGCATAGCAATTGCAGAACGCATCATTGCGTCCTGTTCTTTTGTTATGCCACCATCTATAAGCAGTAGGTTTCTACGCTGACCGCTGCTATCAATCATGTTTGCGTAATTCAGCCAATGATTAAATGTTGTTTCAATAAACTCATCACTAGCTGGTTGATCACCACTTGTAACAATGTCAATATTTTGTGTTAATCCATCAATAACTATACCTCTAAAAACAGCAGTACTAAGCATTGAGTTGCCTACAGATTGAGGCAAACCAAGATACTCGTTCATGCTTACATCTGCAGGAAGGCCGGTATCTTCTATAATTATATCTGTAACAGCTTCTCTAGCATTAGGATTTGTATTAAAAACTCTTTGACCATTAATAAATTTTTTTCTTTCTATATCTTTTTTAGTTGCTTTCTTTACTGAGCCTTCTTGCTGAGATAAAGAAACACGCTGACTAGAAACAAAACGTCCGACAAACTCTCTGTCTTCTACAAATGTAGGATCTTCAATAATACTTTTTACCAAGGGCTTTAAAGACTCTGGTAAGTTTTCATTAACAGCTTGGTTATCAATTGAGTTTTCAACTAACAAAGCAATAGAAGCAGTTACTGGCTTTTGTACTTTGTTACCGCTTGCATCAGTATCTTCATAAGTAGATGTTAAAGAAAGGCTCTTAGACAAGAGACCAGTCTTCATTCCACGCCGCATAATAGCGATATTAGCATCAGCTTGATTGCCAGTTTGAACACCAGCATTTACAGCATTTCTTTGCTTTTGAGTCTCTGACTCAAATAACACACCAGCGTCAGGAGAATCCATTGATGATAAGTTTGAGATGGTAGTTGCTTGAGTCTTTGCATCATTCTCAAGATTGCTACGCTCGATCTCTTGCTGAATAGCAAATCGTTTTGCAAGTAGATTTGTTCTGGTGCTTGCCATCCAAGCAGCAGCAATATCTCTAGTTGTTTCTTGGAAACGAGGCTGGACATTCTTAGTTACTTGAGAAAGATACTCACCCATATCTGCTTCATAACGCTCTACAGCTTGTGGGTGGTTCTGGTGTGTAAGAGCAATCTCTGCAGACTTTTCTTTAATTGAAGTTTCTACAGACTTTACATATCTGTTCTCAGCTACTTGCTCAAATGCATCACGAGCAACAGTACCAAAGCCCTTAGGCACAGAAGGCATATTAAAGGTTTCAATCTCACCAGTAAGAGGATCGATTGTTCTAAAGTCAGATCCCTTAACTGCAGCAGCAGTCTCCATACCAGTGCGCTTGGCCTGATCCGCTGCGGCTCTGTAAGCAGTTTGAGTTAGTTCATCGGCTGCACGACCAACAGTTTGCCAATACTCTTCCCCTGCTCGACTAGCTCGAACAACGCCAATTGGCTGATTCTTAAATGTTCTCTGCTCTCTAATTACAGCCATGTTACTAACCTATACCTTTACGGTTTCGTACTTGTACCAGCCAGATGCAATAGAGGTTGCTGCTTTAATGTACGATGCCTTCTGCGCTTGACGACCTTCATAAAGACGCTGACGCTGTTGATCCCCAAGCCTTGCTGTCTCAGCAGTTGACTGATAGTTGCTTCTCTTAATGTCGCTGTAAGCAACGTCCTTCTGTTTATCTAAGAAAGCTTTAACTGATCGATCAGTCATGTCACGCCCAGAAAAAGCAAACCAAGCAATATTGCTTGCTGTTGCTGACTCGAACTGCTCCATGCGATCATTCTCACGCTGGATTGCTTCAAGAGCTACTTGCTTCTTTTGCTTCTCAAGCTGTGCTGCATCAAACGCTGCAGCTTGCCTTGCAGCTCTGCCGCCTTGAATTGCTGAGTAAGCACTAAGACCAGTACTAATTGCTAATAATGCTGTTGGCAATGCCATTAGAATATTACCTCCGCTACCATACCATTGATCTGCATTTTCAATGGTGCAGATTGACTAATTGTAACTACTGGATCCTTTGAGTAGCCCAGCAGTCTAAACTCTTTCTTGCCAGTAACAGGGTTTCTGCTTTGGCTAAAGTCATCAGTTACCTGATAGATTAACAAGCGTGTATTGTTTACTGACACAGACAATGTATCTAACAAGTCAAGTGTTACTTTGTTGACACTGCGAGGCTCTCCTGTAATGGGGCCATTAGAAGCATTAGCATCAATAGGCAGCGTTGTTGCCTCAATATCAAACTTGTATCCAACTTCTACATTAGAAGCAGTTAACTCAGACACAGAGGATATGTCAACTTGCCCACCGGCTACAGTAAACTCACCATAGTAATCATCGCCATCAACAACAGCAACAACAGCACCGTTATTAAATTGTGTAGAAACTGTGGCAACACCAGCGGTAAAACTAAACTCCCCAGAAAAATCTAGGTTAGCATCATCTGTCAACTCAAGAAGAATATACTTATCAGTCTCATCACCCAGATCATACTTAGCTGTGACAAACACTCTTTCATCTACTGTGCAGATAGAGTGGAACTCGCCATTGGTTGTGATCTCAGACCAGCCAGCTTTTTTGTTTACACGATCACTGTAAAGAACAGATATAGTGCCATCGTTGTTTACAAAGAACGCATAGGACTCTGGTCTGTCAAGCGCACCTTGAGCAATAGACAATTGCTTGGGAACTTTAATCAGATGAGAGGACAGAACGGACAATGCGCCAGATACATACGCACCTTCAGAGTCATCAAAGACATACTCACGAACTACATTGCCATTGCGCTGCACATAGATTGTTGATCCATCAAACGGTTTTGGCTGCACATAAGATGCGCCATATGGAGTCTGTGATTTAATCTGTGCATTAGTAGGGGTAATAGCACTGGTAGTCAAAGACGGAATATAGAACTCAGATGTTGAGGTAAACAACTGTAAGTCTCTGTTAGAGACAATGTGGCGAATAGAATTGATTTCGCCTACAGTTGCAGTCAAGTCAAGAGCATCGTTGTCAGCACCATCGCCAACATCCCAGTTAAAGAACTGACCAATCTTTGTAGCCCAAATGCCATTAGGCTTAGAGCTTGTACCAGCAGCCCATAAGCGATTCTCGTGAAAACAGATTGCTGTTGGAAAGCCACGGATGCTGCTCCATGCTTGCTCATCCCAAGAGATAGTAGGCGCATGTGTTTCAATCTTTGGAGTACCGCCGCCATCTACTGATTCGGTTGCGTTAGCACCAGCAACAAATACATATCTGTTTTCGTCAAGAACATCTGCAATAGTTCTAGCACCATTCAATTGGTTTTTGCTAATGCCGCCAACAGTACCAGCATGATCGACAACAATAGCATCACCAATGTTAAGACCGTGAGCAACCTGTGTTACTTCAACATCAGCAATACCTTCTGTAGTCTTAAAAGCATTGAAGTCCAGATGAACCTCAAGCTTATCTTTAATTGTTCCAACTGCTGTTGTTGCATTGGTGTAAGCAGTGATTTCAATCTCATTACCTTGATACCTAATAACCTTTCCAACGTGATCTGATGTAAAGTAATCAGCACTGGTCGTTAATACAGCACCTGTGCCTGTTGTTTTATCTACATCAAGAGTCATGCCAAGTGGCTGGAATGGATAAAAAGGCTGGTAAATAACATCGTCATTAGCATCTGCATCAAATACATATGGACGCACTTCAAATGTAGTTAAGCTTGTTCTTGTTAATAGTAAGAACGCGAATGAACTATGTGCAATAAACATAGTATCACCAGCTTGTACAAAGCTAATTTCTTGCAGGATGCTGTCAGTAATTGGCAGGGTAACAGCATCTGTATCCTGAGTAATTGTGGCAGTCAGAGATACAGCGCCTGTAGTTGGATCAATGATAAACACACGAATCTTCTGATGCTCAAAAGATACAATGTACCTTTCGTCATCTGAAAAAATAAATGGCTCGAGTCTTATTTGCTGAGTCTTAGTTGTATCTATGGTTGTGTCAAACTCATAGATCTTCTGCGATCCAAAGCGTTTCTTTAGACCGCCTTCTGATTTAATGAGTAGATTGGTAATCTTCTTTGCCGCATTGTTGTACACGCTCAAGTCTGTCCTTGAGATCATAGATGGGCTTAGTTCACCAAACTGAAAGTTAGTAAGAGGCACACGGATCTTAGTTGGCATTAGCTGCGCCTTTCAGAAATGAACCTCGAAGTAGTAAGCTTTCTTGTTGTCTGCTGCTGTGCATCTAAGTTTCTAGCTTTTGCCATGGCACGTTGAGCTTGTTGCTCCATCAAGCTTGCAAGGCTAGCATCTCTTGCAATTGAAGATGCAAAGATTGTAGCCAGCGCATATTCGACAGCAATAACAAAATATGAAGGCCAGTTTTCTTCACCAGCCCTGAATGAATAATCAGCAATAACTACATCAGTTGTTGATGTGTCAGCGTATACTTTGTCGCCATAAATCTGATATTCAATTGGTAAGTCAGTAACAGTAACTGCATGTACCATTAGATTGTCTGTTGGCAGTTGATAGGCATGATTATATCTGCCTGTTGGTGCGGCTGTGAGTCTATTAAGTACAGCCTGATTTGTGGCAAAACGCCAGCGTGTGTTGACAAGAGATGCCCTTGCAACATCCTCATACATATTTACAGAGACAAGAGCCTCTGTAGTGCCTTCATTAAATGAAGTAATCGGGTCTGCACCAATAAGAATTAATGCCTTGGCACAAATGTCAATTGGTGAGTTGGATGCAATGCTAGTTACTGCCATGAAAGTTGAGGGGGCCGAAGCCCCCTCCCCCTGTGTTAGTCGCCGTCTGTTTCAGCTACCGCTGTGCCGTCAGACACATCGACTACAGTACCAGTGTTTGACAAAACGGTGCAAAAATTTGATGTCGGTACATTAGTATCGCGCACGATAATTAAATCACGAACATCCAGCATGTTTGCCGCACTGTTAAAATACCCTTCGGTATTTACGGTAGCAATGGCATCAGCAGATGTATACATCCACAAGCTACCATTTGAATCACCACCAATACGAGTTAGTCCACTTGAAGCAAAAGCCATTTTCTAACCCTCCTAGTTGTTGTCAAGGACTTCATAGACACCGTTGTCATCAATAACAACAGCACCCATTGACATCATTGAGGTTGCAAGGTGAGAAACTTTCTCAGCTACATAGTTCAACTCAGTTGTAACGTCTGCGCCAATGCCAAGACCAACAGCAGATGTGTGGTAAGCAATGTTTTTGCCAGCAGTTACGGCAGAAGTTGAGAAGATCTTGAAGCCCAAGAACTCTTTCATTGTCATACCGCCCGCATATGGGAGGTTCTGCTCACCAACAAAGTCGCTTGAAGCAAACTCGTTAATTGCAAACAGATCGGCATAACCTTTCGGATGCATTGCAAGATAGCGACCGCCATCCTCAGGCACATCAGCAGAGCCAAAAGTTTCAAACAATGACAGCAAATCTGCTTTCTCAAGAGCAGAGCCAGTATCATGAATCTGAGTTGAGTTAGCACCAGCGTCCATTGCAGTCAAAAGGATATCGTCAGTCTTACGACCAAGTGCTGCAGCAGCAGACTTAGCAACAGCTTGACGCTCATCGATGTTGGTCTTTAACTCATCCAGCTTGTCGATGTACTCGGCTGCATAGTAGTCAGCCATTGTTGTTTCGACATTGGTGTGAGCCAGTTCCATTGGAGTAACGTTGCCGTTACGAGACTTTGTTGAAGCAGAGCCAGTTCCGATTTTCTGGAAACGTACAGTGTTGCCACTCACATTGCTTACTGAACGAACAGTGTTCCGCAACTTGGAACCCATACGCTGATAAGCCATATGAACTTCGGACTCGAACTGCTTAATAAAGGCTTGGTCAATTGTATTAGCCATTTTAAGCTTTCCTTATCAAAGAGAGTTACTATTGTCGCGGTTATCTGTTCTACATCCTCACTGCGATTATCCTATCGGGTCGCTCAGTGTATTACAGGCCGATTAGACGTATTATAAACACTAGATTGCACTGAATTGCAACGCACAAAATGTAACAACTCATATCCGTTGAGGATCAGTCTTTCATCTAAGATGACAAAACCAGACCACGCTAGCCACATTATTGTGTGATGATGGTCAATTGGTACATAGTTTTCAATAAGATCGTAGGTTCCTTGAAGGAACTCAACTCCAACTCTGCTGCTTTTAGCAAAGTTAAAATAATTTTTATCTATATCTGTTGTTCCAAGAAGCCAGACCCTTGCTTGGTTCTCTTCATTACCCACTGTTCCGCACATACCAATGGGTGTGTCGTTATGCATTACAGTGTAGTTGTTAGCCCCTTCTGTTTCTAAGGGGATAGTTAATGCTTCTATTGGGGAAAGCATGTGGATCGCGCACTCACGAATATCGTGAGGACGCATTTTTTCAGCTACATGCTTGGCATGTAAGAGTGTTGAGTCGGTAAGGTAAATGTTACCAACCCTTGCGTACTCATTAGCCATATAGCTTTTTGAATCCCTCTTCCACTTGCTTAATGAAAACAGGATCACGCCTTACTGGATCGTGATACCTTGGGTCAAGCATCATTTGCTTTAACTCTTTTTCATTTGTTTGAGCAGCGGGGATGCTGTTTCCAGAAGGGCCACCTTCTCTTATGTTTTCCATAATATGCTCAAGAGCCATAACACCATCGGCTGTTTCACACATACGCTCAATAGCTGGCATTACATTCTCTGGAAAAAACTGATTAGCAAACAAACTAATAGCTTCAGTTCTAGCGGAAGCATTATCTCCTAACTTAGATAACTCTTCATCATAGTTGGGAACATTAGCATTAATAGCATTGACATACATGTTGATGCCTTCACTAAACTCTTCCTGAGAAAAGCCATTCTCAAATGCATGATCTGCCCACCAACCAAGTAATTCATTATCTGATGCAAGAGTATCATCAATACCTTCTGGCAGTTGATAGTCACCCTTGTCGGCTGGCCTGTTCTGAAAAGCTTGCTCTTCTATTTCTTTTAAGAAAGACTGTTTAAGTTCGTCTTCCTTTTGACCAAGCTTGCCCTCTAATGATGAGTAGGCAGATGCTAGATCTTCTGCAGACTTAAACTTTTCTGGTAGCCACTCTGGGCGCGACTGCTCTTCTGTTTGTAAAAGCGGATCTCCACCTTCAGTTACAATGCCAGAATCCACTACTTGAGCCTCAGTTGACTCAGCTACTTGACCCTCTTCACTCATTTACTTTCACCTTATGTCCATTATTAATACGACCCTCAATGAGACCAACGATATATCGCTGACCTTCAACATGCCGCAGTTCATCATTTGAAACTGCTGCACCATTCACTGATTCTATAGTAATAGATCGTAGGTAGCGCAATACCTCTCTTCCAGTGTCAGTGGAAAAAAGGCTTGCAACATTCTTGCTTATTATAGCGTCTTCACTCTTCTTGCGGCGAAATCCGTCAATACCTACAAAGTTATTGCTGTCCACCAATAAGCTGCTCCTGTTGACTCGTCAATTGCTGTTGCTGTGCATACTGTTGCGCCATTGCAACCAGTTGCTGTCGCTCGTTCAAATCACGAATCAGAGTATCAGGTACACCAAACTTCTTAGCTAGATACACGGCTGTCTCTTCAGAGTTGATTAGAATGTTAGTAATCTCAGGCCCAAACCGTCCTTGTACTAACTCAAGGAACCGAGCAACAGAAGTAATATCCTGATTTGCTTGCGCTTGTGCAAGAGGGGAAACAGAACGAACTTTCACATCTCTGCCATTAATTGTAGGCAGATCAATACGTCCTTGCTTCTTTAGGATATAAACTACACGCTGCAATACAGGCTGTACAAGCTCTGCTTGCAGGCGACCAAAGGCTGAACCAATGCGCCGAGAGAGATCAGCCATGCGCTCTGCAACCTCAGTAGCAGATGCTGGTGTTCGATCAGGATTACCCAGCATGTCATTGTAAAGCGCACGCTTAATATTCAAGCGCATGTCAGACAAGACAAGGTTGGCAACATCAAACGATCCTGCAGACTGAATAGGTGTAAGACCGCTAGATCCAACAGCTTTAGGAATGACCGTCCCTGGCACAAGATTGATTGTATCAGGGTTAATAACGCCATCATCTTCCATTTGGTAAATGCCAGAGATAGCCATCTGTGCATTTTCTAGGATTAGTTCGATGGTAAGGTTAGTTGTTTTGATTGCGCTCAATGCATTGATAAGTGGGCCGCGACCATAGATTTCACCAGCACACTTAGACCAGCGGAAGCAAACAAAAGGATTAGAGCCAACGCCTTTATAACGTTCTGACGCTATAACGTCCTTAGTGTACATCTCGATTGCATAAAACAGATAAGCCTCTTCATTCTTAGAAGAGTAATCTTTGCACACAACCTCAAGGACTTTTGTTCTCTGGTCTGGACGCTGCTTAATAGAATCCATAACCTTTGAAGAAAAAGTTCCCTTTGGATAAACAATAGGTATGTCAGAGTTACGCATACTGCGCTCACGATAAACATGATCGATGCGATCATCAGGCCCAGAGTCAAGCACTACATGCGGCAATGGGATTGCAGAGAAGTTTACTGGATTAATTGCATTGCCTTCAGATACATGAAGGATGCCAGTACCTACCGCAAGATCGAGAAAGGATTCGTGAACTTCTTGACCAAAGTTGGAATTTTGAATGACCTCAAAAACGTAATCAGTGACTTCATCAAGTTGATTGTTAACCTCATCGCGTTCCTCAGGAGGCACTTCAGAACCCGAAGTAAAATCTGCCCAACGAGCAAAGTTCGGCACAAGGCCAGACTGTAGACGCGAGGCAAACTCTTGCACTCCAACCACAGCAGTTTCATCAAAGATTTTATCGTCACGGCGTTGTCCGATTGCTTCAGCATAGAAAGACTCCCTCTGCGGTAGAGCGTACTCATAACACTCTTCAAATAAAGAAACAAAGTTTTCCCTAACAGACTTAGCCTTCTCATACTTTTTAAGGTAGTCTGCAGCTACACCTGTCGGTGAGTATACTCCATCAAGAGTGTCTGTTTGTACAATCATTATAATTAAACTTTCGGTTGGAAGAAGCCAGCACCGCCACCAGAGCTAGTAATTAATGATCGCGCACCAGTGCCGCGCTTTGCTTTGCCAGCAGCCATTTCAAGTTGCTCTGCCTTACTTGAAGCACGTCGTCTTTGCTCTTCAGCCATCTGAGCTTCTCGCGCTGATTTTTCCTCAGGTGTTTCTCCTGCGGGTGGTGGGGATGATGGGCCTATACACATAATAAACTCCTATTGTTTATTATCCTTAAACATAAAAACAAAAACTGTTCAACTCACAATCTAGCCCATAGACTAGATTTTTTCCTATTAGGCTTGGCCTGTCTAGCAAAAACATCATACTCAGCTTTGGCATTAAAAGCTCTTGCTTGCTTCTGACCAGATATTAATTGTCTGCCCTCACCAGCACCAAGCATCAAGTATTGCAAGGCATCGTGAATATGAGAGTACATATTTTTATCTGGTTTGTCATCATACCTTTCACCAGAGGTTTGAATACGCCTATATTGGTATCCACCTTGAAACCCCTTAATCAAGGTTTGGCAGCGTTTGTCAATCATAAAAGCTGGTAAGCCATCAACCATTTTCATCAACGACTGATTAACTGATTCAAGTCTTAGATCAACAGAGTTACTTGGCGCAGGGAAAGCACGAAGCCCAGCACCTCTTAGGATTTGAAATGGGGTAGACTCATCGGTCTGCGCTCTAAAGTCGCCAGCCGGATCTCCATAGATATGAACTTCTAGGTTGCCAAAGCGAGTTGCTATTTCTCTACGCAACTCTTCTGCAAACCTAACAATGCCCATATCGATAGCGACAATCTCTGATTGTATGAGCCATCTACCTCTAACCTTCTGTCCAAATACTGCTGCAGGGGTGAGGCCAAAGTCAATACCAACATATAACGGTACACCAATAGCAATAGGAATTTCTTCCTTTGCCACATGAGTTTCAGTAACAAACATGCCGTATACAGGCTTGCCTTCTTGGATTGAGCCAAGCTTGTTCATTACATACACATCTATCCAGCTTTTAGTTTTACCACGAATTAGATTTGGATAATAGCTTTCAAGCATGTTCCTTCTATTTTCAGCATCTTTATTTGGCTTGTAATCTTTGATCTCCCCCTTCTCATCATACTCTTCAAGCATACCCTGAGGCTGTACATAAAACGACCAGTTGTCTGGTTTGACCAGCATCTTGGCTTGCTCTTGAGGGATGTGATCTGGAATCGGTACTTCGCCAGACATAATAGGCCACCAGTGATCTTCTTCCGGTGCGTTAGTATCTGCAATAACGCCAGACCAGCTAGGCCCACCATCGCGCATAGAGGGGAAACGACCAACACGCATAGTACACGCATCGATGATTGACTTAGGTATTTCCCTAGCCTCGTTAATCCAGATGCCAGTAAGTTCAAGAGACAAAAGCTTCTTGACATCTTCCGGCCTATCAAGTGCCAAGAAGATAACCTCTAACTCAAGATCACCCTTCTTAAGATTATGCGTATAAGGTACTGACCAAGTAAACTTGCCCCAATCATTCTCAGGGAACCAGTCAAGCCAAGTCTTAATTGTAGTTGTTCTTAACTGCGGGTTAGTGTTTCGGATGATTGCCCAGCGGCTGCGGCGCACTCCATCTTTGTTTGGCTTCTGTTGCAAAGCCCTGCGGAATACTTCAACACAACAAGCAACAGACTTGCCAGAGCCTACTGGCCCACGGATGCCACGAAAGAAGGTATCATCCTTCATAAAGTCTTTTAGGACTTGACCATCAGGTTTGTAATTAAAGCTGGTCAACTTTGTGTTCCTTACCAAACTTAATCATACGATCAACAGTCTCTGGCCCAATAGAAGCTATAACCTTGTCAGCTTCATAGTCAGTGCAGAACTCTTCTGGATGGTAGGCGAGGTGTACTTTTTTAACTACACGCCGAAGAACATCCCTCTCTTCTGGCTTTAGAATGTGTAAGAAACTCATCTGTACCTTGCTGTTTTTTTAGCAACATCTTTTGGTTGCTTGGCAACTTGCTTCCCTTTTCGTATCGCTGCCCTCTTTGCTCTGGTGGTGCGCCGATACTCTGAATCACTCAAGGCAGCTACTGCGGCGGAAGGGAGATACCGCTCGCCAGTAGCCTTTGGCCCTTGAGTAGATGGCTTACCAGATTTAGTACGCCACTTCTGCTTTGTCCATGCCCTAAGAGATTTCTGTGAAGGTGCTAGTGCCATTAGTTAGTATAGCCTCCACCAGCTTTCTTATACAGTAGCGCAAGCCTTTGAGCTTTTCTTGCCGACCACTGACCCGCTGCGCCGCCCTTTGCTTCGCGCTTTACTTTGTTGAACAGGCTTTTCCTCAACTTGGGTTTGGTGTAATTCCCCGCCGCGTTCACCGCCATCTTGTATCTCCACTGGTATTAAACGCCTAGAGTCTGGCATGTAAGTCGCGCCAGATAAAACTCTGCCATCAGGCATATTGATTGTTGGCCCCTCGTAAGGAGTGCCATCACGAAACTGATACTTCATTTTTTTAGAAGTGTCTTCTTAGGCATAGGTTTCATTTCTTTTCCAGCAGCTTTCTTTGCTGCCATGATGCCCTTCTTTGTGTAAGGGTATTTCTTTCCTGCTACATTAGGCATTACGCTCTCGCTTTCTTTGCTTTGTTTCGTTTACTAATTAATGATCCCTTGCTTCTGGCATCAGCCTTACTGCTTGCTCCCCACGCCCTTAAGCTTAGAAGTAGTCTGGTTGGGCGACCCTTCGAGTCTTTCTCCGGCCCCCGCATATTCCCCATGCGTTGAAGGAATGACGCTCTACGAGGATTGTCCCCTGACTTTACTGGGGCTTTGAGGGTGCCGCCTTTGTAAGATGCGCGACCTGCAGCGTTGAGACCACCTTTGGGGTTCTTGCCTTCTTTGCGTTGCCATGCTGGTGTCTTAGCCATTACACTCGCGCCATCCCGCCGCTTGCATCACCAATACCGCCAAGCCCCTCAGTGCCAGAGCTAGAGCCTCCACCGCCAAAGCCATCACGACCATCTTCACCACCTCCACTAATAAGGGAACGAGGCTTTCTGCTCATACGGCGGCGGCGTTTGTTCTCCTCGATCTGCTCGGGAGTGAGTTCATACATGCTCTTAATCTCCTCTTTCGAGGTATCTCTTGCTTGAGGAGCAGCATAGCTTGGGCCAGATGAAATACACATGTTAGCTTCCTATGTCATTCTCACGAATGGTAACAGTCACTGTGCCGCTAGTAAAGTCGCCAGTCTTAACGCCAATACGATAGTTAACACCAATAGGATCAAAGCCAATAGTCTCAATAGGCGCGGTAAAAGTATCTACATCAGCCCAGCTAGAACCAGCATCAAAGCTGCGCTGCACAGTAACTGTGGCAACAAACGTGCCAGCAATACTCAAACTAAAGTTACCCTTAACACTGATCTTATCACTGAACGTATTCTCTGCAGTGATGTCCTTGGTTACTATATCCATTTTACTTTTCCTTCTTAAAAATTTTCAAGGTGGCGACAGGCGCAAGGACTAGAGGGAATAGATTGCAGCCATGTCGCCGTGTCTGGTCATCGAACCTTTTTGCCAATAATGTTTGTAACCCACCCCTTCGCAACCTCGCAACGCACTTTTTTAACCCCCCTGCCACTATGACAGATCGATCTTCACCGATATTTCCCCAGCATGTAGATGCATGTGCTTGTCGGGAGCCTTGAAGCCAGCTCTGTCCAAGATATCCTTGCTCGCTTCTAGCTGCACGTACTCACTCTTGGCTCCCTTGGCAAGCCCAACGAGCTTCGCTGCTGCTGTGGTAGCGTTCAGCCCTAACACCTCACCCACTCTTGTCATCATGTACGACTGCACATGTGGCAAGCGCAAAGCACGGCTGGCTGTGACTCTCCCGCTTTTCCCCTCCGAGTATCCGGCTTTGCGCGCAGCCTCAGTGATGCTACATCCTTCTGCTACAAGCGTATCCACCAAAGCCATCTGTTTCTCGGTTACCTTCAGTACATCAGTCATGCTCAATCTCTCTTGCCCCCCCTTGTGTTCCCCCCCAAATATCACTCGTTCTGCACTGCCTTGTCAACTCACAAATCACACCCCAAATGCACGCCCCAACGAGACATTGAAAGCCTAGCCAAGCTGCCCTTGCCAAACCCACATTTACTAGCTGAGTCAGTTCTCCTAAGTCAGAGACAGGCCCTGCCGCGCCAACAATGCCTATCCGAGCCACAGTCGCTCACAGAAAGCAAGGCGAAGGCCGCACCCTGCTGACAGTGAGTTAGCTGGTTATCTTTCCTCTTGCCGTGGCTTGCCTTGCTTTCTGCTGCCTGACACCGCCCTGCAGGGCGGCGAGGCAGGCCTTTGGCTGATCGTCAGTGGCTTCGGGGCATTGTAAGGCGGGGCAGTTCCCGCCTCCAACTAAGGAGAACTACAATGACTAAGCAAGTAAAAGTAAATGGGTTTGCCAAGGACATCTCGTCTAAGCTTCCAATGGATAATAACACAACAAAATCAAGTGTAAGATACTTCTTGAACAAGTTCATAGATGACTGCGAATACAACATCAAACAAAAGCACAAACAACTTGCAGACATTCACGCTCAAGCTCAAGAGGTAATTTCAGGCAACATCGTAGACGAACACGAACACGCTGATTCAGGCAAAGTTCGGATCCGTTCAGGCAGCTCAACTGAGGTTATCGGTGCAGCGCACTACGATGAAGACAGATTAATCAAGCTTCAGCGTGATGCAGAATGGAACGAGTTCCAGATCGGCATCGCAGAAGACATGAAACAGATGCTAACCGAA